>Ga0079995_1061366_pt1 | contig 221784 bp, 223 predicted proteins | sample FaiFalFF_MnMetaG_2_FD_69198 | JGI IMG/M metagenome (GOLD analysis project Ga0079995, IMG submission 69198) | Freshwater microbial communities from Yellowstone National Park, Wyoming, USA - Fairy Falls C (FF_Mn_C) (SPADES assembly) (version 4) | ecosystem: Environmental > Aquatic > Freshwater >... | reverse complement strand
GCGCTACCGCAGCAGCTGCAGGACCACCTGCGGCGCGGCGTTGGCCTGCGCCAGCATGGCCGTGCCGGCCTGCAGGAGGATCTGGTTGCGCGTGAACTGCACCATCTCCTGGGCCATGTCCACGTCCCGGATGCGGGACTCCGACGCCGTGAGGTTCTCCTGCTGTACCCCCAGGTTCGCGATGGTGTGCTCCAGCCGGTTCTGAACAGCACCCAACCGCGACCGCACACCGTTCACGTAGCCCACCGCGCTATCCACAGCGCTGATCAGGTCCTTAGCTTTGCTTACTTGCAGAGCGTTATCGCCCCCACTGATCGCACTCCCTAGATTGCTGATCGCCGTTCCCAGACCAACCATCTCACTCGCACTACCCCCACTGATGCGTACGTCAGCAAAGGTCACGGAGAAGGAATGCGTCGCATTCGGGCCGACCTGTAAGTTCGCACTCCCGCCCCCAGAAGCGGTGGTGACCGACCGTCCGTCAAAGGAGTTCCCGATGGCGTCCGCATCGGTAAAGCCGCCAGTCGTGGTTACCGTAAGCTTCACTCCGAGAGCCGCGAAATCTAAGGTAAGGCTCTGTCCGGCACTGAGACCACTCGTCAGCACGATATACTGCTGAGCGTTATCGCTGCCCCGGGTCAAAGTCAAGCGCCCAGTCGTGGCATCGTAGTTGAAGCTATAGGTCTCCCCCGGCCGTGCAGCACTAACGTCCAGGCTGGTGATGTGCCCTGAGTCCGTTCCATCGGTGACCACGCTTCCCACCTTCAAGTCGCTCGTTGCGCTCACCGTGGTCACCAAGGTGCCATCCAGCAGCGTCTTCCCGTTGAAGGTTGTGCGGGCGACGATGGAGTCGATCTCTGTTTGGAGCGCCTGCAGTTCTCCCAGGATTGCCCTCCGGTCGTCCGTGGTTAGGGTATCGTTGGCCGCCTGCACAGCCAGCTCCCGCATCCGCTGGAGCATGGCGTGCACCTCGTTGAGGGCACCTTCCGCGGTCTGGATCATGGAGACCCCGTCCTGCGCGTTGCGGACGGCTTGTGCCACGCCCCGGATCTGCGCCCGCAGCTTCTCAGAAATCGAAAGGCCTGCGGCATCGTCCGCGGAACGGTTGATCCGGAAGCCGCTAGAGAGCCTCTCCAGAGACTTGCTCAACGCGTTGTCCGTGGCCACCAGGTTCCGGTGGGCATTCAGGGCCGCGATGTTCGTGTTGATCCTGAGTCCCATGGTTTTCGTTCCTCCTTGAACTGGGTTTTGGGCCTCCTTGCCCGTGTCCTTGCCGGCGAGCAGGGCGGGCCGGCGCCGCCTTCGGTTTTTTCTTCTTGGACTTCCCTCCGCTCTCACCCGCCTTTCCTGTGGGGTTCCACCTACGGGTATCGGCGGGCGAAGCCAAACTTTAAGGGTCGGAGGGCGCAGGGTGCAGGGCCGTACGGAGATCCTGGGGAGCGGTCTGAACGGCCTCCCGGTTTGCCCGCGTGATCTCCCCATACACCTCCTCCCGGTGCACGGGGATCCAACGGGGTGCGACGATCCCCAACCGTACCTGCCCTCCCTCGATGCCCAGTACCCGCACCTCCACCTCCGTGCCAATCCGGATCGCCTCGTTGACCCTGCGGGTGAGCACCAGCACCGCACGCCTCAGCGGAAAACGAGGGGATGGCGCACCGCATACTCGGGACCGGCGAGGATCTTCTGACGGCCCGTGCGGGAGGCCGTGTTGATGAGGATGGGAGCCGCCAGGTTCGCGGTGGCCCACAGGGGATTTGTGCGCACGGTAACCACCACCAACACCGCCACGTCCCGGGGATCCGAGATCCTCAGGATCTCCGCGTCCTCCTCCTCGAGAGGCACCTCATAGCCCGGAAAGAGTCTGAAGGGATCGGCGACGGGCAACGCCACTTCTGGATCGTCCACCGCCTGCAGCCACAAAAAAGCACTTCCCTCCTCCCCCAGGAGCACGAACCGCTGGCAATTCGGAAAGCCCGGGATCCCCTCCGGGAAGCGGATCACCCGGTCCTCCGCCACCTCCTGCACGCCCCAGTGGCGCGTCCGGATCTCCACGGCTACCTCAGGAAGTCCACGAGGGAAGACTGGATCAGGCGCGCGCCCGCGGCCAGGGCCGCCCGGTACACGTTCTCTTCTGTCTGCAACCGCACCACCACCTCCGCGATGTCCACATCCTCCCGCACGCTCAGCAGTTCCCGCAGCCCCACCTCAAGTTCATCCATGCGCGCCTGGATCATCTCTACCCGGTTCGCCCGGGCCCCGAGTTCTGCTAAGGCCGCAAGGAGCTGGTCCAGGGCTCCATCGAGCTGCGACAGGGCCGGGCGCACCGCATGGGGATCCCCGGAATCCAGGGCGGTCTCCAGGGCCTGGACTGCGGAGAAGGTCTGGGAGAAGGCCAGATCTCCGGGGGGGGTGGCCTCCATCTCGATCCCTCGATCCACCTCCCGCACCACCCGGTTGGGGTTCCCCAGGTAGTTCCCGCTTGCATCGAAGGGTGCGCTCGTGGTGCGGGTGCCCCCGAAGATGTACTTCCCGGCCACCTGGGTGTTGCCCAGGGAGACCAGCTCCCCCCCCAGCTCCCGGACCTCCTTGGCCAGGGCCTGCAGGTCGGAGGCGGACAGGGTGCCGTTGGCACCCTGGAGGGCGAGTTCCCGCAGTCGGTGGAGGACCTGGACCGCGTCCTGGAGGGCTCGTTGGCCTGCGTCCAGCAAGGTTTTCGTGTCCTGGAGGTTGCGGGCGTACTGCTGTACCGCATTCAAGGCGTCCCTCATGCCCAACACGGACGGGAGGTTGGGAGGATCGTCGGAGGGCCGGTGCATGCGCTTGCCGGTAGCCAGCTGCTCCTGAAGCTTCAGGAGCCGCTCCAGGTCCGCGTTCAGGTTGCGCAAAAAGTTCAGGGTGAGGCTATTGAGCGTGACCCGCATCAGCCACCGACCATCCCCAGCAGGGTCTGGATCATCTCGTCCACGGCCCGTACCATGCGGGCCGCGGCCTCGTACGCGTGCTGGGAGCGCAGCATATTCGTCATCTCTTCATCGAGGGATACGCCGCTCACTTCCTCCCGCCGCAATCGGAGCTGGTCCGTGAGCAGGTCCTGGTAGGCCACCTGGCGGCTCGCCTCCTGGGCCCGCACCCCCACCTCCGTCACCAGCATCCGGTAAAGCCCATCGAGGTCGTCTCGCCCTCGGAGTTGGGCAACGCGCAGGGCGATGTTCCCGTTCCCGGGCTCTGCGGGAGCCTCAGAGGCTGCGATCCTCCGGGGATCTTCGCGGATGACCTCCGCCAGCCGGATGGTGCGGGCGTCGGAGCCCTCGAAGAACACACCTCCTGGAACTCCGTCCAGGTCGAAGCCGTCATCGTGCAGGTCGTTCACCCGCTCGATGAGGTTCCGGGCCAGGGTGTCCAGCCGTTCCTGGAGGGCGGCCACCTCTGTGTCCCTTGCCTGCAGCACCGCGGCCAGGGTCCCGCGACGGACCCCCAGATCCTCCCCGTCCGGCCACCGGAACCTGTGCACCCCGCCGGGCGGCGGAGGCTCGACTCTGATCTCCGTGGACCGGCCGCCGGGTCCCACGAGCTCCCGCCCCTGCAGGTACACCAAGAGCTCTCCGGCCTCCGTCTCCGTGTACGTGACGTCCGCCAGTTCCTCCAGCTCCGCCAGCAGGCGCTCCCGATGGTCCCGAAGGTCCAGGGCCCGCTGGCCGGAGAGTTCCAGGCGGCTGATCTGGGTGTTCAGGTTCGCGAGCTCCCGGCTGATCTGGTTTATGCGTTGGACGTGGCCCGTGGCCACCGCGTCCAGGTGCCGGCGCAGCTCCAGGAGGCGCTCTGCGGACTGCCGCAGGGCATCCGCCAGCATCTGGGCCTGCTGCGCGAGGGAGGTACGGGCCCCGAGGGACTCCGGGTTCAGGCTCACCTCCTGCCAGGCGTTCCAGAACCGCGCCAGCAGCTCCCCGAGTCCCACGTCGGAGGGTTCCGGGAAGACCGCCTCCACCTGCGACCAGAAGTCCGCCCGGGCCTTCCACTCCGCGGAGCTCTGCTGGGCTGAGCGCAGCTGCCGGTCTAAGAACGCATCCCGGGCCTGCCGGACGGACGCCAAGCGGACTCCGCCTCCCACCAGGAGGGTGGTCCCGAACCGGGACAGGCTACCGGGAGGCGGCTGGCTGCTCAGCACGACTTCCTGCCGCGTGTAGCCCGGGGTGTTCACGTTGGCGATGTTGTGTCCGGTGATGTCCATGGCCCGCTGCTGGGCCGCAAGGGCCCGCCGCAGCAGCTCCAGGGTGGCGAAGGACGCCACGGGCCCCTCCTAGACCACCTGGTCCACCCGAAGGCTCACGGGGCCATCGTGGGCGCCCGTGAGCAGGGAAACCACGGTCCGGACGTACTGCAGGTGAGAGGAGATCAGGAGCGCGTTCGCCCTGTTCACGTCCGCGAGTTCCTGCAAGAGCTGCGCCAGCACCGCTCGCTGATGCTCGAACCGCCGGGCCACCTCCGGCGGGCTGAGACGGGCAAGGTCTCCCAGGGTGAGGTCGTTCACGGACCGCCCTTCCCGCTCCGCCAGCAGCTCCAGCAGCTGCATCCGGGCCCGTTCCAAGCTCCGGATCTCCACGCTCAACCGCTCCTGCTCCGCCACAAGCCTTCCCACCGCCTCCGCGTCCCCCCGGACCAGGGCCCGTTGCTCCGCCCGCGCGAGCTCCAGGAGCCTCCGGTGGAGCTCGATCTCCTCGTCCAGCAGCCCGACCACGGCCTCAAACGGATCGTTCATGGCGGTTCCCGGTGGCGGCGCGGAGGATGGCCCGGGCGATGGCGTCCTCCGGGAGGTGGTAGCGGCCCTGGAGGATGGCCTCCCGCAGGGCCTCCAACCGCAGCTTCCGGCCGTCCACGGTCCGGCCCGGGTCGCCGCCCAGCTCCAGCCGGTCCTGGGGCTCCCGGGCGGCCTCCTGCGGACCCGTACTCTTCGGCCTCCCTCCGGGCGGGACTCCCGGCGGACCTACCGGATGGATCTCCACGTTCTCCTCCGCGCGCGCATGCTTCCGAAAGTCTTATCGGCGCTTCGCACCGCTCCCTTGAGCTACCGCAAATCGAACCGCTCCGGGATCCTCTCCCTCCGGAAGCTCCTCCGCCTGGGAAGAGGCGCACTCTCCCGCAGCCGCTCCAGGGCCGCCCGCAGCTCGCGGAGGGCCACGAGGAACTCCGCCCGGCAGCCCGGACAGAGCACGCCGAGGGCGATCCGCCGGCCGCACCGCCGGCACCGCACCGCCGCCTCCGCCATCATGAGCCTTCCCTCGCGGAGCCACCGGAGGATCCGGTCCAGGGGGATGCCGGTCTTCTGGGCGATCTCCTCCGCGGGCAGCGGACCGTGCTCGTTGAGGTAGGCCCGCAATTGCTGCAGCTGCGCGTGCTCCTCCTCCACGCACGCAGGACACCGGCCCCCCAGGAGGAAGGCCACCAGCCGGCCGCAGCGGGGGCAGTTCACCGCGGGCATCACCGCCTCCGCAGCGCCTCCTCCAGGACCCGGGCAAGCCCCAGTCCTCCCGCCTGAGCCAAAGCGAGGGCGAAAGACTCGTCCAACAGCTCCTGCCAGGGATTCCGGCCCGCGAAGGGCTCGTGCGAACCGAGGCTTTCCGCGGCCCGGCGCATGGTCCGCAGCAAGTGGGTGAGCAGGACCGCCTCGAACTCCCGTGTGACCCGCCGGAGCCGCAGGAGGTCTCGGTCCTCTCCCGTGGCATACACCGGTTCGGTGCGCATCACTGGATCACCAGTTCTCCCTGGAGGGCGCCCGCGGCCTTCAGGGCCTGCAGGATGGCGATCAAATCCCGGGGAGTCACCCCGAGAGCGTTGAGGGCCCGGGCAAGGTCCTGCACGGAGTTGGTACCGGGGATGGGCACCAGAGCCCCCGGCTCCGGGGTCACGGCGACCCGGGTCCGGGGGACCACCCGAGTCTCGCCCCGGGAGAGGGGCGGCGGCTGGGAGACCTGGGGTTCGGACTGCACCTCGATGCGCAGGTTGCCGTGGGCGATCACCACGGGCAGGATGCGCACCGCGCCGCCGATCACCACGGTACCCGTGCGCTCGTTCACCACCACTCGGGCGCTCACGTCCGGCCGCACCCGGAAGGACTCCACCCGGGCCACGAAGGCTGCAAGCCCACCGGGGTAGTCTGGCGGGACGTTCACGTCCACCCGGGCCGCGTCCACCGCGGTGGCCAGGTTCCGCCCCAGCCCCCGGTTGATGGCCTCCGCCACCCGCACCGCGGTGGAGAAGTCCGGTTGGAGGAGCACCACGCTCACCACGTGGTTCTCGGCCACGGAGCCGACCACCGCCCGCTCCACCACCGCGCCCCCCGGAACCCGACCCACGGTGAGGTGGTTGATCTGGGCCTTGCTGCCGCCCGCGCTCTCCCCGGCCCCGCCCACGGCCACAGGTCCCTGGGCCACGGCGTAGACGTTCCCGTCCGCGGCCTGCAGAGGCGTCTGCAGCAGCACCCCGCCGACCAGACTGCGGGCGTCCCCGATAGAGGAGAGGATGACGTCTAAGCGATCTCCTTCCCGGGCGAAGGGCGGCAGCTCTGCGGTGACCATGACCGCGGCCACGTTCCGCACCCGCAGCCGGGAAGGGGGGACCACGATGCCGAGCCGGTTCAGCATGTTGGCCACGGACTGCACGGTGAAAAAGGCCCCACTGCTGTCCCCGGTGCCCGCGAGCCCCACCACCAGCCCGTAGCCGAAGAGCTGGTTCGCGCGCACCCCGCTCAACCGCGCGATGTCCTTGATGCGCACCTCCGGCTCCTGCCCGGCCCCCGGAACGCCTAGGGCCACCGCTCCGAGGAGCACGCACAGCAAAACCCAACCGCGCCGCATCGATCCCTCCTACTCCAGCCAGCTGAAGAGGAACCGCAGGAGCGCCCCGAACCCGTCGAGGACCCACTGCAGCGGGTTGTTGCCCGAGAAGGGGCGCCGCGGTCCTTCCAGCACGATGCGCACGTCCGAGAGCCGGTCTGAGGGAACGGTGTTGTCGCCCTGGATGTCCACCCGCCGCACGAACCCCGTGATCCGCAGCCGGTACGGCTCATCGCGCAGCAAGAGCTCCCGCTCTCCTGCGAGCCGCAGCACGCCCCGGGGCAGTACCTCCACCACCCGCAGGGTGATCCGGGCCTGCACCCCCACGGTGCTCCCCACTGCCCGGCTGTTGCTCGCGCCCTGCCCGGATTCAAACCCCGCCGCGGGAAAGAGGCTCAACGCCCCGCTCCCGCCCCCCAGGTCCAGGGAGACGGACCGGGAGGTGCTGGTGCGGCTTTGGGTCTGGGCGGAGATGCCCTCCGCCACCACCACGGTCACGAGGTCCCCCACCGTCCCGGCCCGCGGGTCCGTGAAGAGGGAGGAGCCGTCCGAAGGCCACAGGGAACGGGCGGAGGCGGGTGCGGTCAGCAGCACCACGAGGCCAAAGAGCTCAGAACACCACCGCCACCAGCTCTGCTTCCACCACACGGGCCGCCACCTCCTTCCGCGTGGGAATCACCTGAACCCGGATCACCTGCCCGAGATCCCCGCTCTCCAGGGCCACGCCGGGCGCGCTCACCCGGACGAGGCCTACCGCGGCCACCACCCGCACCGCCCTCCCCCGTCGCACCGTAGCGGACCGGTCCGTGCGCCGCACCACCACCTCCTGGGCCCCCAGGAGGCGGAGGCGAGTGGTGTCAAATCCCGCCTGCGCCAGGGCGTCCAGGATCTCGCGGGCGGAGATCCGCAGGAGCTGTCCGGGCCGGAGGTCCGCGCGCACCACCGTCCGCTCCAGGGTCCGCACCATGCGTTCCGGACCCGTGAGGACCGCGAGTTCTCCCAGGGTGACCTCCGGGCTTTCCACCACGGCACTTCCCCGCAGCCGCACCGTGACGGGGGCCGCAGGCGCGGTCAGGGCCAGGAGGAGACCTGCGAGGACGAGGAGCTTCACGGCTACCTCCGCATGTTGTTGGCCTGGGCCATCATCTCGTCCGCGGTGCTCACGACCTTGCTGATGGCCTCATACGCCCGCTGGGCCGCGATCATCCGCACCATCTCCTCCACCACCTGCACGTTGCTGGACTCCAGAAATCCCTGGGCTAGGGTCCCCATGCCCTCCGCGCCGGGCTGGCCCGTAATGGGATCCCCGCTCGCGGGCGTGGGCACGAAGAGGTTGCGGCCGATGGCCTCCAGCCCCGCGGGATTCGCAAACCGAGCCAGCTCGATCCGGCCGATCTCCGTAGGCGCGGACTCCCCAGGCAGCACCGCGGAGACGATGCCGTTGGCGCTGATGGTGATCTTGGAGGCGCCGGGGGGGACGGTGAGGTTGGGCTCCAGCAGCAGCCCGTCGCTCGTGACGAGCCTCCCCTCCGCGTCCAGCTTGAACGTGCCGTCCCGGGTGTAGGCGAGGGTGCCGTCGGGGAGCCGCACCTGGAAGAATCCATCGCCCTCGATGGCGAGGTCGAGGGGGTTCCCCGTGTACTGGAAGTCGCCCTGGGCGAACAGCCGCTGCACCGCGGAAACGCGGGTCCCGAGCCCCACCTGGGCTGCGGTGGGCACCACCGCGGCGTTGTCCGCGGGAGCTCCGGCGGCCCGGAAGCCCAGGGACATGAGGTCCTGGAACTCCGCCCGGGCCTTCTTGAAGCCCGGGGTGCTCACGTTGGCGAGGTTGTGGGCGATCACGTCGATCTCCGCCTGCTTGGCCATCATCCCCGTCGCGGAGGTCCACAGCGCCCGGATCATCCCGCATCACCTCCCTAGATGCGCAGGACTTCTGACCGCCGACCCATGATCTCGTCCGCCACCTGCACACACTTCACCGCGGCCTCGTATGCCCGCAGGCCCGCGATGAGCTGCACGAGCTCCTGGACGGGATTCACCGCGGGCTGCTCCTGGAAAGCCGTGCGCACCGCGCCCGAGACGTCCTGCAAAGCTGCCTGCGGCGCCCGGTACAGCGAGGGTCCGGCCAAGGAGAGGGAGGCGGCGCGCGCCAACCGCAACCGGCCCACCACTTGGCCTTCCACCACCACGGCCCCATCGGACCGCACCGTAAAGGCCGCACTTCCCACCCGGATGGGTCCTTCCCGCCCCTCTACCCGGATCCCCCGGAGGGTGAGGTAGCCCTCCGGGTCCACCCCGAGCCGGCCGCTGCTCGCCAGCCGGCCGCCTTCGAGCACCACGAACCCCTCTCCCTCCACCGCGAGGTCCCGGGGATCCCCCGTGGGCACCAGCACTCCAGGCCTCGGATCCACCTTGGCCTGCGGCTCCGCCGGGGCTCCGGCGAGGGAGCCGAGCCCGACGCCCGTGTCCCGGCGGTGGAGGACCGTCTCCGGTCCGGGCCGCACCGCCACCACGAGCCGGTGGAAGCCGGAGCTTTGCGCGTTGGCGAGGTTGTGGGCGATCAGGTCCACCCGCACCTGCTCCGCGGTCATGGCCGCGGCCGCGGACTGCAACACGCGCAGCATGCGCACCTCCCGGGCCGAGACTCCGGGTCCTGGCGCTTGCAACTTCGGTGCCGCAGCGGCGCTAGAGGGGATAGGGCACGAGGGTGAGCGTGGTGCGATCCGGGGTCCGGGTGACCGATACCAGCCACAGCCCGAAGGCCCGGGTCCGGCGGCGGCGGTCCCCCTGATCCAGATACTCCACCGCCTGGAGAAGGCGGGCCACCTCCCTGGGGTCTACGGATCCCCCCGTGACCTCGTTGAGGAGGGTACCGAGCAGGCCCTCCTCGGAGACGGCCTGGCGGGGCCCGGAGAGCATCCCACCCCCCACCACGCCCCCCGCGCAGATCAGCAAGAGCCAAATCCCGCGGTCGGGCTGGGTGTAGGTACGGAGGTCCAGTCCCTCCCAGGCCCGATCCTCCGTGCGCACGGTGCCCGTGAACCGGAAGCGGTAGCCCTGGACGAGGGGACCCACCTCCACCACCCCCACCTCGGTCCGGCAGAAAGGAGGGGGGGTTTTCCGCGGAGGCCAGGCGCTCAGGGTCCGGAGGGCATCCGTGAGCTCCGCGAGCAGCTCCGCGTGGACCGCGGGGGCCTCCACGGGGGTCGTGACCGTCTGACCTTGTCCCGGCAACTCCGTGCGGATCCCCGCTTGCGCCCGGAACCGGTCGTAGGCCGCCCGCCGGACGGGATCGGAGAGCACCTGGTAGGCTTCGTTGATGAGCTGGGCCGTCGGCACGTCCCCGCCCAGGTCCGGGTGGTGCCGGAGGTCCCGCATGAGCACGTGGTACACCTTCTGGATCACCAGCGGGTGGGCCCGAGGGTGCACCTGGAGCACCTCGTAGTAGTCCACGTCCTTCCGGAACTCCTCCGCCATCCCTTGCCAGGAATCCGCCAGGGAAAGCAAAATTCCTGCCAGTGGGAATCGCCAGCTCCGGCCCAGCGTTTCGGGCGGGTGAACACACCGCGACGAGGAGGACCCATGCGGAACGTGATCATCCTGGGGAGCGGGCCTGCGGGGCTCACCGCGGCCATCTACACGGCCCGTGCGAACCTCCAGCCCCTGGTGATCGAGGGCAGCGCCCCGGGGGGGCAACTCATGCTCACCACGGAGGTGGAGAACTTTCCGGGCTTCGCGGATCCCATCCTGGGGCCGGAGCTCATGCAGCGGATGCGCCAGCAGGCGGAGCGGGTGGGCGCGGAGTTCGTCCCGGACGACGCGGTGGCCGTGGACTTCTCCCGGCAGCCCTTCCGCGTTACGGTGGGGAACGGGAAGACGTACGAGGCCCAGGCGGTCATCGTGGCCACGGGCGCCCGGCCCCGGATGCTGGGATTGCCCTCCGAGCAGGAGTACCTGGGCTACGGGGTTTCCACCTGCGCCACCTGCGACGGCTACTTCTTCCGCGGCAAGCCCGTGCTGGTGGTGGGCGGCGGGGACACGGCCATGGAGGAGGCCCTGTACCTGGCGAACCTGGCGAGCTCCGTCACCGTGGTGCACCGCCGGGCGGAGCTCCGGGCCAGCAAGATCCTGCAGGACCGCGCCTTCCGCAACCCGAAGATCTCCTTCATCTGGAACCACGTGGTGGAGGAGATCCTGGGGAAGGACGGCCGCGTCACCGGCGCCCGTCTGCGCCACGTGCAGACGGGCGAGACGCGGGTGGTGGAGGTGGAGGGGATCTTCGTGGCCATCGGCCACATCCCCAACACGGAGCTGTTCCGGGGCCAACTGGAGCTGGATGACGCGGGCTACATCGTGCTCAAGCGGGGCATGATGACCAGCGTGGAAGGGGTGTTCGCCGCGGGGGACGTGCACGACCGGACCTACCGGCAGGCGGTGACGGCCGCGGGCTACGGGTGCCAGGCGGCCATCGAGGTGGAGCGCTGGCTGGGCGCGCAGACGGGATGAGGCCGAAACTCAGCCGAGGAGGCGCGGCATGCAGACGGAACACCGGGGGTTCTTCGAGGCCCTCTTCGATTTCTCGTTCACCTCCCTGGTCACCACCCGGCTCGTCCGGGCCCTCTACGTCCTCACCGTGGCCCTCACGGGCATCTGGAGCCTGCTCTTCCTTCTGGCGGGCCTGACCCGGGGCGGCGGGACGGGTTTGTTGAGCCTGGTGCTCGCCCTCCTCGGGTTTCTCGTGGCGGTGACCTACACCCGCGTCCTCTTGGAGGTGCTCGTGGTGATCTTCCGGATCCACGAACACGTCCAGGAGCTCGCCTCCCGCAGCCGCGCGGGCCAGTAGGGCCTACACCGCGGCCCCCACCGCGGCCTCGATGCGCCGCCGGAGCTCCGCCTTGGGCATGTAGCCGATGAGCCGGCCCACCATCTCCCCGCCCCGGAAGACGCCCAGGGTGGGGATGGACATCACGTTGTACCGGACGGCCAGGTTCGGGTTGCGGTCCACATCCACCTTCACGAACTTGATGCGGCCCTCGTACTCCGCCGCGAGCTCCTCCACGATGGGCGCGATCATGCGGCAGGGCCCACACCACACCGCCCAGAAGTCCACCACCACAGGGATCTCCGACTGCAGCACTTCCTGCTCGAAGGTCGCCTCCGTGACCTCCACCGGCTTTGTGGCCATGCGCGTACCCTCCTGTGCGTGGTTCTACCGCGGAGAACGCGGGATGCCCCGGAAGAATTCCTCCGCGGCGGACCCGCGCCGGCTTTCTATCGTACCATAGGGCCGGAGGCCCGGGTGGGCGGATCCGTTCGGCTCGGGAAGATCCTGGGGGTCACCGTTCAGGTGCACTACACCTGGTTCGTGGCCCTCTGGGCCCTTACCTTCTCCCTGGCCCGCGGGGTGTTTCCGGAGCAGATCCCAGGGCTACCGCCCGAGACATACTGGACCATGGGGGGGGTGGGCGCGGTGCTGCTCTTCAGCTCCGTGCTGGTGCACGAACTGGGACACGCCCTCGTGGCCCGTCTCTACCAGATCCCCACCCGCAGCATCACCCTGTTCCTCTTCGGTGGAGTGGCCCACATCGCCCGGGAACCGGAACGGCCCGCGCACGAGTTCTCGGTGGCCATCGCGGGACCCGTCACCTCCCTCGGTCTTGCTGGGATCTTCTGGGCCCTCACCCCCCGTGGGGAACCCGTGCCCGCCACCGCCCTTATGGGGTACCTGGCGTGGGCCAACCTTCTGCTCGCAGCCTTCAACATGCTCCCCGCCTTTCCCCTGGACGGCGGGCGGGTGCTGCGGGCGATCCTGTGGGCCTTCTACGGGTACGAACGGGCCACGAGGATTGTCACCCTCCTGGGGCAGACCACCGCGGGCGCCTTCATCCTCCTCGGCGTGGTGGGCGTGTTCACGGGCCGCGTGCTCAACGGGCTGTGGCTGATCCTCATCGGGTGGTTCCTGGAGCAGGCGGCCTCCGCCTCCTACCAGCAGGCGGTTCTGCGGAGGATCCTGGGCGGGATCCGGGTGGCGGACATCATGACCCGGGAGGTACGGGTGATGCCCGCGGAGCTCACCCTGGAGGAGGCGGTACACGACTACTTCCTCCCCCACAAGCACGGCGGATACCCCGTCGTGTACGGAGACCGGCTCGTCGGCATCCTCACCCTGCACGATCTCCGGCGGGTGCCCCGGGAGCGGTGGCGCACCGCCCGGGTGCGGGAGGTCATGACGCCCCTCGCCCAGGCGAAGGCGGTGCGACCGGAGCTCAGCGCGTACGAGGCCCTGGCCCGCATGCTGCAGGACGGAGTGGGACGACTCCTGGTGGTGGACGAGGACGGGGAACTGGTGGGGCTGGTGACCCGCAGCGACCTCATGCACCTGATCCGGGTACGCACGGAGTTGGGCGCGGACTAGCCCGTGGCTCGGCGGCCCAGAAAGGCCAGCAAGACCAGGAGGACCACGGGGAGGCAACCGGCCCGGCCTTCGGGGCTTTGGGTGCGGGCCATGAGGCGGGTCGCCTGCTTCATGTGCCGCAAGAACGCCCCGTAATCCCCGAGCCGCTTATAGAGGGCCGCGAGGTTCTGATGGGTCACCCAGTACTCCGGATCCAGTTCCAGGGCCTTCCGGTAGGCCTCCAGCGCCTCCCCCAGACGACCCTGCTCGTGGTAGACGGCTCCCAGATTGGTGTAGGCGGGCGCGTAACAGGGATCCAGCTCCACGGCGCGCAGGAAGGCCACTAGGGCTTCCTCGTATCTTCCCTGCTGCGCGAGCGCGGCTCCCAGCTTGCTGTGCGCCCGGGCGGACCGGGGGTCCTGGGCCACCGCCTCCCGGAGGACCGCCTCCGCCTCCTGGAGCGCTCCAGCCTCCAGGAGCCGCTCCCCGCGGGCCAGGAGTTCCTCGGATCTCCCCTCCTCGCCCATACGACCTTCACCGAACGGGGCGCAGGACCTCGAAGCCCGTGTAGGGCACCAGGGCCTGCGGGATCCGAACACTCCCATCCGGTTGCTGGTAGTTTTCCAGGAGGGCCAGGAGGGTGCGGGTCATGGCGAGGGCGGTTCCGTTTAAGGTGTGCACGTAGTCCGTGCGGCCTCCCTCCCGGAACCGGATGCCGAGCCGGCGGGCCTGGAAGTCCGTGCAGTTGCTGCAGGAGTGGGTCTCCCCGTAGTCCCCGCGGCCGGGCATCCAGACCTCCAGGTCGTACTTCTTCGCCGCGGGATCCCCCAGGTCCCCACCGCAGATGAGGACCACCCGGTAAGGCAAACCCAGCTGCTGCACCAGGCGCTCCTCGAGGCTCACCAGGTACTCATGCTCCTCCCAGGACCGGTCCGGGTGCGCGAAGGAGACCATCTCCACCTTCTCGAACTGATGCACCCGATACAGCCCCCGGCTCTCCCGACCGTACGTGCCCGCCTCCCGGCGGTAGCAGGTGGAGACGCCTACATACCGCATGGGAAGTTGCCCGGCGTCCAGCACCTCATCCATGTGCATGGCCACGAGGGGATGCTCCGAAGTTCCGATGAGGCACAGGTCGTCCTGGGCCACCCGGTACACCATCTGCTCGTCGAGATCCACTCCGCCCATGGCGCCCAGCACCACCCTGGAACGCACCAGGGTGGGCGGGTAGACGGGCACGAACCCTTCCGAGACGAGGAAGTCCACGGCGAAGTGGGTGAGGGCCAGCTGCAGCCGGACCCCGTCGCCCCGCAGGAAGTAGAAGCGGGTGCCGCTCGTGGAGGCGGCCCGCTCGAAGTCCAGGATTCCGAGCGCAAGGCCGAGCTCGATGTGGTCCCTGGGCGGGAAATCGAACTGGGGCTTTGCGCCCCAGTAGCGGACCGGCACGTTGTCGCGCTCGTCCGTGCCCGCAGGGACCGAGGGGTGAGGGGGATTGGGGAGCTGCAGGAGCACCCGGTCCAGCTCCTCCCGCCGCGCCCGGACCTCCTGCTCGGCCTCCCGGATGGAAGCCGCGAGCTCCCGCAGCTGCCGGATGCGATGTTGACGTTCCTCCCCGCTCAGGCGCGGGACCTCCTCGCTCAGGCGGTTCTGCTGGGCCCGCAGCTCGTCGAGCCGGTGCTGGGCGGCGCGCCAGGCGCGGTCCAGCTCCAGCACCCGGTCCACAAGACCGGGGTCACGGTTTTTGTGCCGCAGCGCCCAGCGGAAGAACTCCGGATCCTCCCGCAGCTTCTTGAGGTCAATCATGGGACCCCCTACAACTGCACGGGTTGGACACCGTAAATCCCGTCCACCCGCCGGATCTCCTCCACCGCCTCCGGAGGCGTGGGCTGGTCCGTGGTGAGCACCATCACCGCAACTCCGCCCGGCGCGGCCCGTCCCAGATACATCCCCGCGATGTTCACCGCGTGCCGGCCCAGGATGGTGCCCACCTTTCCGATCATGCCGGGCCGGTCCAGGTTCCACACGAAGAGCATGTGCGCCGCGGGTGCCAGGTCAATGGTGTGCTCGTTGATGCGCACGATCCGGGGTTCCCGCCGGCCGAACAGGGTCCCGCCCAGCACCCAGGTGCCCTCGTCCGTGTGCGTGGTGGCCAGCATGAGGCTGCTGAAGTCCTCCGCCTGTTCCTGCCGCACCTCCACCACCCGTAGCCCCCGTTCTGCGGCCACCACGTGGGCGTTCACCAGGTTCACGGTACGCTCCACCACCCCTTCCAGAAGCCCCACCAGGAAGGAGGCGCTGAGGAGCTGCCCCTCCACGCGGCTCAGCTCCCCCTCCAGTCGCACCTCCACGGAGCGGATCCGACCCTGGGCGAGTTGACGGCTGAGGGCTCCGAGGACGCGGGCCAACTCCAGGTGGGGGGCGATGCGCTCCCACGATTCCGTGCGGTACGCGGCCACGTTCACCGCACCCCGGGGCAGCCGACCCGCCAGGGCCTCTAGAACCTGTTCCGCCACCTCAAGGCCGATGGCCTCCTGGGCCTCCCGGGTGGAGGCTCCGAGATGGGGGGTGGCCACCACCCGAGGGTGGCGTACCAGGCGCAGATCCCGAGGCGGCTCCGTCTCGAAGACGTCCAGGGCCGCACCCGCCACGTGGCCTTCCTCAAGGGCCCCCAGCAGGGCCTCCTCGTCAACGAGCCCGCCGCGGGCGCAGTTCACGATCCGCACCCCCCGCTTGGTTTTCCGCAACGCTTCCGCGTTCAGCATCCCGCGGGTCTGCGGGTTGAGGGGGACGTGCAGGGTGATGAGGTCGGACTCCCGCAGCAGGACCTCAAACGGGACCAGGGTCACGCCCAGCTGAGCCGCCCGTTCGTCGCTGAGGTAGGGATCGTGGGCGATCACCCGCATGCCGAAGGCGAGGGCCCTCCGGGCCACTTCGCTCCCGATCCGGCCAAGCCCCACGATGCCCAGGGTCTTCCCGTACAACTCCGTGCCCACGAACCGCTCCCGCGCCCACTCCCCTTCCCGGAGTGCCGCGTTGGCCTGGGGGATGTTCCGACACAGGGCCAGGAGGAGGGCCAGGGTGTGCTCCGCGGTGGCCCGCACGCTGGCCTCCGGGGTGTTGAGCACGAGCACGCCGGCCCGGGTGGCGGCCTCCACATCCACGTTGTCGGTCCCGACCCCGGCCCGCGCCACCACCCGCAACCGGTCCGCGGCCTGGAAGACGGAGGCGGTGACCCGGGTGACGCTGCGCACGATGAGGGCATCCACGCCCCGGATGCGCTCCCGGAGGGCCGCCTCGTCCAGGCCCCGGTATACCTCCACCTCCGCGGCCTCCCGCAGCCTGCACAATCCCGCTTCGCTGAGGCCATCCGCCACCACGATCCGCGGCCGCGGCTCCACGGCTAGACCGCCACCTCCTGCAGGGCCTCTTCCGCGGCCCGCACGCCCGAGCCTCGCTCCAGGGGCACGCCGAGGAGGGCGAGGACGTCCTCCAGAGCTTCCATGCACCGGAGGACGTCCTCGGGCCGCACGTAGCCGAGGTGCCCGATCCGGAAGATCCTGCCGCTGAGTTTCCCCTGCCCTCCTGCGAGCACGATGCGGTGGCGCTCATACATAGCGTCTACCAGGCTCTGGGCGCTCACGCCCTCCGGAACCCACACCGCGGTGACCGCGCTGCTGGCGTGGGCGGGATCCGCCACGGAGCGGAGCCCCAGCGCCTCCACCCCGGCCCGCACCGCCCGCCCGAGCCGACGGTGACGGGCGAAGCTCGCCTCCAGCCCTTCTTCCCGAAGCAATCGAAGCCCCTCCTGAAGGGCGTAGAAGACGGAGATGGCAGGGGTGAAGGGCGTCTCCGGGACCTCCCGCTCCAGGGAGGTCCGGAGCAGGGTGAAGTCCCAATAAAATCGGGGCATGCGGGCCGTCCGGTGGGCCTCCCAGGCTCGCCCATTTGCGGCCACGAAGCCCACACCCGGGGGACACATCAGGGCCTTCTGGGAGGCGGTCACCACGACATCCAGGCCCCAGGCGTCCATCTCCAGGGGCATGGCGCCCAGGGAGGAGACCGCGTCTACCAACAGGAGCGCCGGATGGTCCCCCCGCGCCCGCGCGATGGCCTCGAGGTCGTTGGCGATGCCCGTGGAGGTCTCGTTGTGGGTCACCAGCACCGCGCGGACATCCGGGCGGCGGCGCAGCTGCTCCTCCACGAGCTCCGGCGGAACCGCGCTCCCCCACTCCACCTCGACCCGGGTGACGTGGGCTCCGTAGATCTCCGCGATCCGCGCGAACCGTTCGCCGAAGGCCCCGCACACCAGGGCGAGCACCGGATCCCCGGGGGAGAGGGTGTTTACCACCGCGGCCTCCAGGACCCCGGTTCCGGAGGAGGCGTACGGGAGCACCGGAGCGCTCGTGCGGTACACCCACTGCATCCCCTCCAGCACTTCCTGCAGGATGCGGGCGAAGGCCGGGCTCCGGTGGTTCACCATGGGGCGGGCGGAGGCCTCCCGCACGGACGACGGAACCGGGGTAGGCCCCGGAATCAGCAGCAGATCCTCCATGGCATCCTCCCGACCAAAATGAAAAATCCTCCGCGCCTGCCAGAGACGGGAGGAGCATCCCGCGGTGCCACTCTGCTTCCGGCGCGCCTGCGCCGGCCCTCGGTCCGCGGTATCGGGCGCTCCCGGCGACCTTCGACCGCAAGACGGCCTCGGCCGCGGCTCCGGAGCTGGAGAAGCACCGCACCCGCTGACCGGATTCCACCCGTCCCGGCTCGCTGGACCGTGGCGTGTGCGGCGCGGGCTCCGTCCTCGCCCTCGCCCCACGCTCGGGGCTTCTCTAAGGTACGATAAAACCAACCGTCCCGGCCGTCAAATGCCCTCTCCGGGCGCGGCGGCTCCACCACCGGTACAGTCCCCGCTTGGCCGCCTCCACCAGGGCCAGGTAGCCCCCCACCGCGAGGGCGAGGAAGAGGAGGTATGCGGGCGGGAGGGGGCGGAACCCCAGGAACCCCGCGAGGGGACTGTAGGGGAGCCAGACTCCGAGGCCCACCACCGCGAGGACGTTGACCACAAGCCACCCGCTCGGTCTCGCCTGCCACGGCGCCCGGGCGGTGCGGATGACGAACACCACCAGGCACTGCGTCACCAGGGACTCTACGAACCAGCCCGCGTGGAAGAGGGACTCGGGGGCGCGGAAGACGTGCAGCAGGACCGCGAAGGTCAGGAAGTCAAACAGGGAGCTGATGGGCCCCAAGGTGAGCATGGCTGCCCGCACGAACCCGATCTCCCACCGGCGGGGAGAGGCCACCAGCGCAGGGTCCACGCGGTCGTGCGGGATCGCCACCTGCGCCAGGTCGTAGAGGAAGTTGTTCAGCAGGATCTGGTGGGGGAGCATGGGCAAGAAGGGGAGGAAGGGGGCGGCCAGGGCCATGCTGAAGACGTTGCCGAAATTGGAGCTGGTCTCCATCAAGAGGAACGTCATCACCGCGGTGAAGGCCCTACGTCCCTCTACGATCCCCCGGTGCACCGTGCTCAATCGCCGATCCAGCAGCACGATGTCCGCCGCCTCGCGGGCCACGTCCACCGCGTTCACCACCGAGATCCCCACGTCCGCCGCGTGAAGCGCGGGCGCACCGTTGACCCCGTCTCCCAAAAACCCCACCGCGTGGCCCCGCGCCTTCAGGGCCAGGACGATGCGATGCTTGTGCGCCGGCGTGACCCGGGCGAAGACTTCCGTTTCCTCCACGACCCGCTCCAGGGCCAAGGGATCCAGCCGCTCCAGCTCGCTGCCGAGCCGAATGTGGCCCGCGGGCAGCCCCACCGCCCGGCAGACGGCCGCGGCCACCAGCTCGCTGTCCCCCGTGAGCAGCTTCACCCGCACCCCGTCGGCCACCAGCTGCCGGAGGGTCCCGGCGGCCTCGGGGAGGGGCGGGTCCGCGAAGGCCAGGAATCCCGTCAGCACCAGGTCCCGCTCGTCCTCCGCGGAGACCCTCCGGCCCTGCTCCATCCGACGCCAGCCCACCGCGAGGACCCGCAGCCCCGCCTGACCCAGGTCCCGAAGCCGCACCTGGGCCGCCGCCCGGGCCGTCGCGTCGAGGGCGTGCACCTCCGCCCCGTCCTCGTACGCGATGGATCTTTCCAGGATCCCTTCCGGCGCGCCCTTGGTCACCATCAGGATCTCGTCCCCAACCCGCACCACCACGGAGGCGCTTCGCCGCTCGAAGTCGAAGGGCACCTCGTCCAGCTTCTCGAAGGGCGGATCCGAGGACGAGGGCACGGTCAGGAGGGCCTGGTCGAAGGGGCTCGTGATCCCACCTTGCGCCCGCGCGCTCAGCCGCCCGAGCGCCACGACCCGCGTGCTGGGGCGTCCGAGCACGTCCTGCGCCGTGATCAGCTGCAGCTCGCCCAGGGTCAAGGTCCCGGTCTTGTCGCTGCAGAGGACGTCCACGCTCCCGAGGTTCTCGATGGCCGGCAGGGACTTCACCAAGACGCGCTGGCGGGCCATCCGCACGGCTCCCTGCGCCAGGGAGAGGGTGACGATCATGGGCAAGAACTCCGGCGTCAATCCCACGGCCAGGGCCACGGCGAAGAGCAGGGAGGAGAGGGGAGGCCGTCCTGCGGTCAGGGTCACCGCCAACACGAAGAGCACCACGAGCACCACGGTGCGGGTCACGAGGAGGCTGAAGTCGCGCAGGCCGCGCTGGAAGGCGGACTCCGGCGGGGGCGCGGCCAACCGGGCCACGATGCCTCCGAAAAGGGTACGCCGGCCCGTGGCGACCACCTCCGCGATTCCGGTGCCGCTGATCACGGAAGAGCCCAGGAACACCAAGTGCGGCGCATCCGGACCGCCCGTGGCGGGCCCGGTGGGATCCGCCTCCTTCTCCACGGCCTCCGGCTCCCCGGTCAGAGCAGCCTGCTGGACCATGAGGTGGTGTGCTTCCAGCAACCGTACATCCGCGGGGACGAGGTCGCCAGGGACGAGACGGATCACGTCGCCCGGTACGAGTTCCCGCCGCGGGACCTCCTGCCACGTCCCATCCCGCAGGACCGTGGCGGTCGGCTCCATGGCCGACCGAAGCCGGTCCACAGCCCGCTGGGCACGGTACTGCTGGGCGAAGTTGACCGCAGTGCTCGCCAGGACGATGCTCGTGATCAGCAGGCTGTCCGCGAGGTCGCCCAGGAAGGCGGTCAGGGCGCTCGAGACCAGCAGCACCAGGGTGAGCGGCTCGGCGAACAGGAGCAGGAACTGCACCGCCGCGCGGCGCCGGATCGGAGGCTCCGGTTCGTTGGGGCCGTAGGCCCGCAGGCGTGAGGCGGCCTCCGCCTCCTTAAGCCCGACAAGCCCGACGGGGGCTTCCGAGAAGCTCACCGCCCGCTCCACAGGTACGCCCGAGCCGCTGACCGATGGATCCGCGAAGGCGGCCGCCGTGTTCTGGGGTCCTACACGTCCACGTACACCACCGCCACCCACCGATCCCCTTCCCGCTCTACCCGGGCCTGGTGGTAGGTGGCGGCCTTCACCTCGATGCCCCGGGGATGGCGCTCCGGATCAAAGGGTTCCCCGTGCAAGCGGGCCCGCAGACGACCGTCGGACACCTCCAGGACCTCCGCCCTATGGGCGACCATTCCGTCCCGGGCGTTGAGGTAAAGGAGCTCGTTGAGCCACTCCACGGCCAGGGCCACCCGATCCGGCGCCTCCACGGTGACCTCCCAGGCACGCGCGGGGCGCACCGCGGAGGGATCCGTGATGAGGGAAAACAGGCCCGCGCACAGGTCCCGGAACACACCCTCCAGGCTCTCCGCCTCCACCCGCAGGCCGATCTCCGCGGTGTGCTCCAGGACCTCGAACGGCATCTACGAGACCGCCGCCTCGCTCGTGGAAGCGTCCTCCGAGACCTGTGGCACCTGCGTGCTCGTGAGCAGCTCGAGGAAGGTGCGCAACAGGGCTGTCAGCCGCTTCTCCCCGTGCCGGACCGCCCACAGGGTCCGCACGGGGCGGAAGTCGGGAACCTCCAGGACCACCACCTGCCCCGCCCGGATCGCTCCCTCGGCCGCGACCCGGGAGACGATGCCCACCCCGAGGTTCGCGGCCACGGCCTGGATGACCGCTTCCGTGCTGGGCAGCTCCATGGCGGGGTTGATGGGAAGCCCCAGGTTCCGGAAGGCCTGCTCCGTGGCCTCCCGGGTGCCGCTCCCCCGCTCCCGGAGGATGAGCCGCTCCCGGGCGAGTTCCGCGGCGCGAAGTCCCCCCCGCCGTGCCGCGGAACTGTCCGGAGCCGCGATGGGCACCAGCTCGTCCGTGCGGTAGGGGACATAGACCAGGGCCTCGTGGCGGAGGCTGGGGCCCACGATGCCGCAGTCCAGATCGTTGCGGAGGATCTTCTCCTGGATCTGGCGCGCCCCGTGGATCTCCAGGGTGATCACGGCCTCCGGGAACCGGGCCCGCACCTCCCGGAGGACGGGAGGGAGCAGGTAGGTGCCCGCAGTGGACTCCGCGCCCACCCGGAGGGTGCCCCCCGAGGAACCCCGGACCTCCCGGACCGCCTCCTCCGCCTCCTCCAGCAGGCTTAGGATGCGGGCGGCGTACTCCTCCAGGACCTTTCCTGCCTCCGTGAGGAAGGTGCGCTTGCCGATCTGCTCAAAGAGCTCTACCCCCAACGCCCGCTCCAGGTCCCGCACCTGGATGCTCACGGAGGGCTGGGTGATCCCCAGGGCTTCCGCGGCCCGGGAGAAGGACCCCGCGCGGGCCACCGTGTGGAAGATCTTGAGCTGGTGGACGTTCAGCATCCCCTACCTGCACTATACGCGAGGGGACTCAACCCCCACCAGGGGGATCTCACGCACGGTTTGCGGGATTTCGGGGATAATGGGGGAGGACTCATCCCTTCGGAGGCGCCTTTGACCGAGCGGGAGAGGGTACGGCTCACCAGCCTCGTGGACTGCGCGGGTTGAGCGTCCAAGCTGGGTCCGGAGGACCTGGAACAGATCCTGGCGTGGATCCCGACGGCCCCGGACCCCAACCTCCTGGTGGGGCTGGAGGCCCGGGACGACGCCGCGGTCTACCGGCTCGATGCCGAGCGGGCCCTCGTCCTCACCATGGACGTCTTCACGCCGGTGGTGGACGACCCGTACGCCTACGGGGCCATCGCGGCCGCGAACAGCCTCTCGGACCTCTACGCCATGGGTGCCCGGCCGTTTCTGGCCCTCAACCTCCTCGGCTACCCCCAGGGCCGGCTGCCCCGGGAGGTGGTGGCGGAGATCGTCCGGGGAGGGGCGGAAAAGATGCGGGAGGCGGGGGTGGTGGTTGCGGGTGGGCACTCCCTCGACGATCCGCAGCCCAAGTTCGGGTACGCGGCGGTAGGGTTCGTGCACCCGGAACGGGTGATCACGAACGCGGGCGCCCAGCCCGGAGACCGGCTCTTGCTCACGAAGCCCTTGGGGATCGGGGTGATCACCACGGGAATCAAGCGGGAGCGGGCAAGCCCGGGGGCGGCGGAGGCCGCGACCCGGGTGATGCTGGAGCTCAACCGGGCCGCCTCGGAGGCCATGGTGGAGGTCGGTGTGCACGCGTGCACCGACGTGACCGGCTACGGGCTCGTGGGCCACCTCCACGAGCTCGCGGCGGGCTCGGGGGTGGACGTGCGCCTCTATGCCTCCCGGGTCCCCGTCCTGGAGGAGGCTTGGGATCTCGCCCGGGAGGGCGTTTTTCCCGGAGGTACCCACCGAAACCGGCGCGCGGCTTCCCGGTACACGTGGTGGCATCCCGAGGTCGAGGAGACCTGCCAGCTCCTCCTGTGCGACGCACAGACGAGCGGCGGGCTCCTCCTCGCGGTAGGTCCGGACCGGCTCGCAGCCCTGCGGGACGCCCTCACGGCCCGGGGCGTGGGGGCCGCGGAGGTCGGGGAGGTCCTGAGGAAGGGGGAGGGGCGGATCGAGGTGGTGCCATGAGCCGAACACCTGAGCGGGTTGACGGGACGGAAGCTGCGTGGAAGCTGGAGGTGCGCCGCCCCTCGGCGAGCAACGGGTGTGGGAGTTCCTTTTCGTCGCTGCGCACCCGCCTTCCTGGAGCTCCTCATCGGCGCGTGCACCTCGGAGGTCCGCCCGTGCGGCAGCACCGTCCGGCCATGGATCCTCGGCTTCTCCAGGACGAGCGGTTTGCGCGGTTGAGCGCCGCGGCGAAGCTCCTGTGGTACCACCTCGCGTTCTCCTGCCCGCACGTGGGGCTCTCCCTGGACGAGATCTGTCAGGCACTGGCGGAGCTGGGAGATCCGGAGCTCCTGGGGCACCTGTGCCGGTACGCCACCCCCCCACACCTTCTCGAGGAGGCGGCCCCATGGCCAAGCGGAGGACGGCGGCGTCGGGCACGGTAGCCCCCCCGCGGGCCCTCCCCTTTGCGGACCCCCACCGGGGTCAGGAGCTCCTGTTCACCGTAGTACCCGTGGACCGGCTGGAGGTCATCGCCCACCAGCGCAAGCCCAGCACCGGACTCGTGCGTCGTCTGGTGACCTCCATCGAGCGGCTGGGGTTCCTCGTGCCCTTGGTGGTGGTGCCCAAAACGGGCCGCCCGGAGGAGTACTGGATCCTCGACGGCCAGCACCGGTTCCTGGCGGCCAAGGAGCTAGGGCTGCGGACGCTCCCCGTGGTCGTGGTGCCCCCGGCCCTGGCGGAGCGCATGATGAACCTGAACATCGAGAAGGAGCCCAACATCCGGGAGAAGGCGCATGTGGCCCTGGCCATCTACCGCCAGCACCTCCAGGCCCGGCCACAGCTTCCCGAGAGCGATCCCGAGATCGTGGACACCTTGGAGCACCCGTACTTCGTGACCCTGGGGATCGCCTACGAGCAGAACGAGAAGCTGGTGGGCAGCGCCTTCGAGCAGCTCCTGAGACGGTGTGACGGGTTCATCCCGGAACCCCTGCACATCGCCTCCGAGATCCGGAGAGGCCGGGCCATGAAGCTCCTGGACGCGGACCGGCTCGTGCACGCGGTGGCGGCCCGACTGCGGGAGATGGGCAGCTGGCATCCATACGTCTACCACCAGATCGTCAACGCTGCAAACCCGCATCGCCGCAAGCGCACGCCCGTGGCCTTCGATGCCCTCTTCGACGTGCTCCTCGAACGGCTCCGGGAACTCGAGCAGGACCCGCAGCGGGTGCTCGGAGAGGAGGGAGTTTAGGCCCGCTCCGCCAGGAACCGCACGTCCTCCCTGCGATAGGGGAACGGGGGCGTCCAGTCCGGAGGCGGAGCCGGGTACCGCCCGGGATCCAGGTCCGGGTTCTCCGCGGCGGCGCCCGCGTGCACGTTGAGGAACACCCCGCCCAGCGTCACCCGTTCCACCTGCTCCAGCGGGATCACCACACTCCGCTCCCACAGCGGACCCGCGGCATCCGGAGGGGCACCCGCGTCCGGGAAGTCGCCGTGCACCACCATCCCAACCACCCGCCGGCTCCCGGGATCGAGGATCACTGCCTCCACCCGGCCCACCTCCACGTCCGTGGCGAACACGGGCTGGCCCACCTCGGGCTGCACCACCCGGGCCCAGCTCTCGGACACCCCGGGTGCGGCGAGGCGGTTGCTGACCGCCCGCACGCCCGGAAGCGCCGCCACCGTGCGCTCCACCTCCCGGGCGTCCTCCATGGTGGGGGCGGAGCCCGTGAGCTCCACGATGCCCTCCCGAACCCGTGCGTGTACGGGGAGGTGCCGCACCTTGGGATTGGTCACCAGCGCCGCGGAAACCTGCTGGAGGAGCTCGAGGTCCACCACGAGCCGGTTCTCCACGCCCAGGACGCCCGGGACGGAACGGGCCAGTTCCTCCGCGCGGACCGCGAGCGCCCGGTTGTGCACGTGCCCGCGCAGGTGCACGACTCCGTCCTCAACCTCCACGCGGATCGGCAGCCCCAGGACCCGCAACAGCTCGTCCCGGTGCAGGACCTCCTCCACGTCCCGCCGCAGCTCGTCGTCCGGGCGGTACAGGGGGAGGTGGGCCACCGCCTCCCGGGAGGCCTCCAGGATCACCGCGTCCGGAGTGATGGTGCTCACCCAGTCCGCGGGCACCGCCACGTCCCGGGAGAACAGCCATCCCCGGCGGATCACCAGGTGCTGGACCTTCCCGGTCTGCGCGTCCACGAGCACCATGTCCACCTGTCCGATAGGGCCGTCGTGGCAGAGCACCCGCTGCCCCCGACGGATGGTGGCGAAGGACTCGTCGGGCCGGGCTTCGGCCTCCGCCTCCATCCGCCGCTCCATCCCCTCCATCCGGCGCAATGAGCCCGGAAGCCGCAACAGGGCCCCATCCGAGCGCAACCCTTTCCAGCCGGGCCACGCGAGGCTTGCGGGCGCGTGATCCCCGGCCCGGTAGGGCTCCAGCCGGTCCAGGTCCGACCGCCGCAGGGCCAGCCGGACTGCCTCCTCCGTAGCATCCGCCACCTGATCCGCGGGCACGAGGACCTCCCGGCCCTCGGGATCCCGAACCACGAGGGCCCGGACGCGCCGCTCCCGCGGACTCACCACCACCCGCGTGACCTGCCCCACGGGCCCGTCCGCGGTCTCCACCCGGGCGCTGAGCCGGATCTCCAACCGACGGGTCTCGGGATCCCGCGTTCCCATGCTATCCTCTTCGTGAATCCCCGTAGGGGTTTTGGTGAGCGCGATGACCGTCCTCGATGTCCTCTGGCTGTTCTTTATCATATCTGCGCTGCAACCCGTGGTTCAACGACGGTGGCTCGAGGCGGCCCGCATGCGGCTGCTCCGGGAGCTGGAGCGCAAGCGCAACAGCCGCGTCATCGCCCTCATCCACCGGCAGGAGACCATGAGTCTTTTGGGATTCCCCATCATGCGGTACATAGACATCCACGACTCTGAGGAGGTTCTACGGGCCATCCGGCTCACCCCGCCGGAGATGCCCATTGACCTCATCCTGCACACGCCCGGCGGACTTGTGCTGGCCGCGGAGCAGATCGCCCGGGCGTTGCAGGAGCGACCCGGGAAGGTGACGGTGTTCGTACCGCACTATGCCATGTCCGGCGGGACGTTAATCGCCCTGGCCGCAGACGAGATCGTGATGGACCCCCACGCGGTCCTGGGGCCCGTGGACCCGCAGCTGGGCCAGTTCCCCGCGGCGAGCATCCTGCGGGTGCTGCAGACCAAGAACCTCAACGAGGTGGAGGACCAGACCATCATCCTCGCGGACATCGCGGAGAAGGCCCTGCGGCAGGTACGGGAGACGGTCCGGGATCTCCTATCCGACAAGCTCCCACCTGGACGGGCGGAGGAGGTGGCGGAACAGCTGTCCTCGGGCCGGTGGACCCACGACTACCCCATCACCGTGGAGGAGGTGCGGGGCCTCGGGCTCCGGGTCTCCACGGAAATGCCCCGGGAGATCTACGCCCTCATGGACCTCTACCCGCAGGCCCCGCAGCGTCGGCCCTCCGTGGAGTACATCCCTGTCCCCTACCGTCCTCCCGCGCCGGTCCGCACCCCCGGAGGGGCTGAACGGCGGGAGACCTGAGGCTACTCCTGCCCGATCAGGCCTGGGTCCTGCGTGGGGAGCTTGAGGTAGCAGGTGTCGTTGAGGGTGACGATGCGGGCCTCCTCCGGGGAGGAAGCCTCGATGAGGTTGATGGCGCCGTTGTGTTGCTGAAGGCGGAAGTAGGCACTGAGGGGTGCATCGAGTAGGGTGAGGAGGATCAGGCGGTTGATGCCCGCATGGGAGACCACCACCACGGTCCCGTCGGGGTGCCCTGCCACGATGCGGCCAAAGGCCCGCATGGCCCGGGTGCGGGCCTCCTCCAGGGTCTCTCCGCCCGGAAGGCGCACCCGGGCTGGGTCCCGCCACCACCGACGCACGAGTTCTCCCACCTCCGCCTCCATCTCCTCCACCCGCAATCCGTCGAGGATTCCGTGGTTCAGCTCCACCAGATCCGGCTCGGGGATGGGCTCGAGTCCATGCACGGCCGCGATGCACTCCGCGCCCCACCAGCACCGGCCGAGGGGGCTCGTGTACACCGCGGCCACGGGCTCCTGGGCGAGGGCCGCGGCGAGCCGGCGCATCTGGTCCTGCCCGAGGGGCGTGAGGGGGGAGTCAGATCGGCCCTGATAGCGGCGCTGAGCGTTCCACTCCGTCTGCCCGTGGCGCACCAGGAACACCCGGGTGGTCATGCGTACCGCTCCCGCTCCGCCTCCTCTGCCTCCTCCAACATGCGCAGGTAGCTCTCGTACCGGCTGAGGGGGATCTCCCCTGCCGCGATGGCCTCCCGGACCGCGCAACCCGGTTCCGCACGGTGCAGGCAGTCCCCGAACGCGCACCTCCCTGCCCGCTCTCGGATTTCCGGGAAACACCGGGCGATCTCCTCGGGCCGCAGATGCACGAACTCCAGGACCTGGACCCCCGGGGTGTCCACCACGAAGGCGTCCTCCCCCACCACCACGAGCTCCGCGGCAGTGGTGGTGTGCCGGCCCCGTCCGGTCCGGGGGCTCACCTCCCCCACCCGGAGGCGGTGGGTGCGCAGCAGGGCGTTGAGGAGGCTGCTTTTGCCCACCCCGCTGGGCCCCACGATCACCGTGAGGTGGCCACGCAGGAGGTCCTGCAGGGCCTCCAGGCCCTCGCCGGTGAGGGCGCTCGTGCGCAGCACGCGGTAGCCGATCCGCCCGTACAGGTGCCCGAGCTCCCCGGGATCACCCAAGTCCACCTTGTTCAGGCAGAGGAAGGGCCGGAGCCCGCTTCCCTCCGCCAGGGCCAGGAACCGGTCAATGGCGTGCGGGTCGGGGTCCGGCCGGCGGCTCGCGAAGACCACGCAGGCCTGGTCCACGTTCGCGGCGAGGACCTGGAGGCGGTGGGGATCCGCGGCCGCGGGCTTTGCCAGCTGGTGGGTCCGCGGCAGGACCTCCTCGATGATGCCTTCCTCCGCGGAGAGCAACCCGAACCGGACCCGGTCCCCCGGCACGATGCGCCCGGGGCCCTCTCCCTCCGTCACCCGGCGGCGCAACTTCCCCCGGGCCACACACCGGTAGGTACGGCCTCCGTGGTGTACGAAGAAGAAGCCGCCCACGGCCTTGGTGACGATTCCCTCCATCATGCGCCATCCTAGGAAGTTGGCGGCGGAGGTGGAAATCCCTTGTCCGTGACCGTGGTGGAAGCCAAAAACCTCTCCAAGCGGTTCGGAACGGTGCTCGCGGTCCGCGGGATCTCCTTCGAGGTCCGCGCGGGCGAGTGCTTCGGGTTCCTGGGCCCCAACGGCGCGGGCAAGACCACCACCATGAAGATGATCTACTGCGCGGCCCGGCCCACGGAAGGCGTCCTCCGGGTCTTCGGCCTGGACGTGCGGCACCACCCCCGGCGCATCAAGCAGCGGATCGGCGTCGTCCACCAGGCCACCACCCTGGACGAGGCCCTGACGGTCCGGGAGAACCTCCTGGTGTACGGCCGGTACTACGGGTTGAGTTGGGCGGAAGCGGCCCGGCGGGCGGAGGAGCTGCTGCGATTCGTGGAGCTCCAACACCGGGCCCACGAGCGCATCCCCCGCCTCAGCGGTGGGATGCAGCGCCGGCTCATGATCGCCCGGGCCCTCATCAGCGACCCGAGCCTGTTGATCCTGGACGAGCCCACCACGGGGCTCGATCCGCAGGCCCGGCACGCGGTGTGGGAGCGGTTGCGGCAGCTCAAGCGGGCCGGCATCACCCAGATCCTCACCACCCACTACATGGAGGAGGCGGAGCAGCTGTGTGACCGAGTGGCCATCGTGGACGGTGGCCGAATCGTGGCGGAGGGCCCGCCCCGGGAACTCGTGGAGCGATACGCGGGACGGGAGGTGGTGGAGGTCCAGCTCGCACCGGACGGCCCCGCGGCCGCGGTGGTGGACCGCCTGCGGGCGTTGGCGGAGGCCCACGAGGTGACGGGCGACCGGGTCCTCCTCCACACCCGGGACGGGGAGCGGCTGGTGCACCAGGTGCGGACCCTCGACCTCCCCATCGAGGGCGTGGCCTTACGGCGCGCCACCTTGGAGGACGTGTTCCTGAGACTCACGGGAAGGAGGCTCCGGGAGTGATGGACCTGTCGTTGCGGGGGGCACTCTGGTTCTGGCAGCGCAACCTCCTCATCTTCCGGCGGATCTTCCTCACTGCACTTCCGGAGAACTTCCTGGAGCCCGTCCTGTACCTGGTGGCCCTGGGGGTGGGGCTGGGCAGCTACCTGCGGGAGGTGGATGGGATCCCGTACATGGCCTTCGTGGCCACGGGGCTCGCGGCCTCCGCGGCCATGTACGGGGCCACCTTCGAGTGCACGTACAACGCCTACGTGCAGTTCGCCTACGAACGCGCCTACGAGGCCATCATCACCACGCCGCTGTCTGCGGAGGACCTGGCCGTGGGGGAGGTGCTCTGGGGGGCAACCCGCAGCGTGATCTACGGGAGCGCCTTTTCGGCCGTGGCCGCCCTGTTCGGCGCGGTGCAGTCGTGGTGGAGTCTCCTGCTCCCCGTGGTGTTCTTCGTCGCAGGACTGGTGTTCTCCGCGCTCGGCCTCGCCTTCACCGCCTGCACGCCCTCCATTGACCTCTTCACGTACTACTTCTCCCTGTGGATCACTCCCCAGTTTATGTTCAGCGGGATCTTTTTCCCCCTGGAGGCCCTCCCCGATTGGGTGCAGCGGGCCGCCTGGTTTGCACCCCTATATCATGCGGTGCGCGCCTCCCGGGCCCTCGCCTTCGGGGATCCCGCCGCGGCCTGGGGGAACTTCCTTTGGCTCCTTCTCGTGGCGGCGGTGCTCCTCCCGGTCCCCGCGGTGCTGTTGCGGCGCCGCCTTGTTCAGTAAGGCGAAGGTAGCGGCGGTAGTACCGATCCACGATGCGCCGGTTGATGGCGAACGAACGGGACCGCTCGGGCCGCACGCTCCCGCTGAAGGTCTGCGGAATGTGCAGCAGCTCGTGGAGGATCACCCGATCCTGCTCGGTCAGCGGGAGCCTACCGAACTCGGGCTCCAGGAACTCGATGACGTACGTGGGCGCGATGCCCAAAGCCTCCTGGAAGATCCGGGGAAGGCCCCAGATGCGGGCCCAGGCGTTGGCCCTCCCTCCGTAGGCCCGCACGCACACCACCCGGTCGAGCCGGACGTGGTGGAACCCCAGGACCTCGACGAACTCCGCCAGGCGCGCGTGCAGGTCAGGAGCGGGGACCCACCGGATGGGCATGCGAAGTCCACAACTCCAGCTGCGGATCGACCGCCCTCCCCCGTCGTCCACCCCCGGCGGGGGAGAAACGGTCCACCCTCTGGAACTCCGCCACGAGCTGGGATCTGCGCACCCTCAGGGGCTCTGTGAGCCTGCGGTACGCGTACTCCACGTACTCCCGGATGACGTCGTAGCCGACTGCGTTTCTTCCTAGGTGCAGCGCCACCTTGGCAACTTGCCCCGAGCCCAGGAACGGGTCCAGAACGACGTCGTTGGGGTAGGAGTAGACCTGGATCAGGCGGTAGGGAATCTCCTCGGGAAAGGGGCACGGGTGCTGGAGGGTACCCGGAGGCACCGGAGCGATGTGCCACACGTTGTTCGCCACGTCGCGGGTGAACACGTCCGTGATCTCCACCCGGGCCTCCTCCCGCTCTGCTCGGTTCCGGCTTCGGTAGATGGGCGGGCCGGGCTTGCGGAAGACCAGGATGTATTCGGTCATGATGTTCGGGTGGTAGTAACCGGGATAGGGCTTCTGGATGAAGACCCCGGCCCGACGGACTCCGGCCGTGGTCTTGTGCCAGACGATGTCCTGCACGAACTCCCACCCGCTCCGTACCAACCGCGTGGTGAGGTCAAAAGGCACGGGATAGTGCTGCCCCCGGAAGAGCACGGTCCCCTGGACCACGCAGAGGTATCCCCCGGGCTTGGTCACCCGAAACACCTCCAGCAAAGCCCGCTCGATCCACTCCAGGTAGGTTTCGTAGTCCTGGGGACCGTAGGATCGGGTGCGGTACCACTGGGTCGGGTCTTCCGCGTGCCGGTCGTAGTCAATGGCGTTCCAGTAGGGCGGGGAGGTGACGGTGAGGGAGACTTTGCCATCCTCGAGCTCCGGCATGGTCGTGCTGTCCCCGACGTACAGGCGGGCGACCACTTGACCGCGGCGGTAGATCAGGGGCTCGCGCATCTCCTCCTCGTCCTCGGGAATGAGCGCACATTCGTTCCCGGTTTGAATTCGGGATGGGGCTCCTTACCTCCTCCCCGCTTCCCCGATGGTACAATCCTTCCGTGCCGCACGCGATCTCCCTCCGCGCGATGCGTCCTGCTGGGGGGGGCACGGTCTCCCTGTGGCTCGATGAGCCCTATGAGCCCAGACCTCCTCTGCGTGGCGACCTCCACCTCCCGGTCGCCGTGGTGGGAGGCGGGATTACGGGGATCTCTGTGGCCTACTGGCTGAGCCGGTCGGGGGTTTCCTGCTGCGTGCTGGAGCGGGACGTGGTGGCGGGCGGAGCCACCGGCCGGAACGGGGGGTTCGTACAGGAGGGCACGACTCCGGGGTACGCGGACCTCATCGCCCGGTTCAGCCGGAGTGAGGCTCAGGCGCTGTGGACCTTCACGGTGGAGAACCGGGAGCGGCTCCTGCAGACCTGCGCGGAGGAGGGGATCGAGGCAGAGGTGGATCCCTGCGGGACCGTGGCCCTCGCCTCGGATCGCCAAGAGCTTGAGGAGCTCGCCCGGGAGGCGGCCCTGCTGTCCGAGGATGGGTTCCCGGTTCGGCTCCTCGAGGCGGAGGAGGTGGCGGAGCGGCTCGGGGGCCGGCCCGGGTTCGCGGGCGGGATGTACAACCCCCGCGACATCGGGATCCACCCCGTCCGGTTCACCCGGGGGCTCGCGGCGGTGGGGGAGCGCCGAGGGGTTCGGATCTTCGAGCGTACCCCCGTCCTGGGGATCGAGCGGGCGGGGACGGGATGGAAGGCGGTGACCCCTGCCGGAACGGTTCAGGCGGACCGGCTCGTGCTTGCCCTGGACGCCTACACGGAGAACCTGGAGGCTCCCTGGGCGAGGTGGATCCGGGCGGTGCGGGGCCAAGTGCTTGCCACAGCCCCGCTTCCCCGGCGGTTGTTTGCGCACCTGTTTTACGCGAACGACGGGCTCGAGTACTGGCGGCAGACCCCATCAGGCCGCGTGGTGCTGGGTGGACTCCGGCGCCTGTACGCCCAGGAAGAGGTGGGGACGGAGGACCGGCTGCATCCAGGCATCCAGGGGGCCCTGGAGGCATACCTGCGGGCTCTGGGCGTTCCACCGCCCCTCCCCGTCACCCATCGGTGGAGCGGGGCCATCGGCGTGAGCAGGGATCACCTGCCCCTCATCGGGCCGGTTCCGGGCGAACCCGGCCTCTTGCTCGCGGCCGGCTACACGGGACAGGGGCTCGCCTTTGCTTTCCTCGCGGGTCGCATGATCGCAGAGCTCCTCGTGAAGGGATCCACCCAATACCCGCAAGCCCTCTTCCCGGGCCGCTTGAGCCGGGGAACCTGACGACCTAGCCGCCGAACCGCAGCCAGTCCGGGCCGAACAGAAGCGTCACGATCCCCAGCAGGGCCCAAAGGCTGCTCTTGATGCCCTCCGTCCGCTGCCCCTCCCGGAACTCCTGCACCGCTGCGACCAGGGGGACTACGGTCAGGAGGAGGGCGAACCACGGACCCACCGCGTAGAAGGCTTCGGGAAGCGCCCCGGAGATCCGGCGATACCCCTCCGCGACGGCGGCGAGGATCCACAGAAAGGCAAGTCCCACCCGCATCCGCGCACCTCGTCCCCTGGAGTGGCGCCCCCTCCCCAGGCGACCCTTCGGATGACTCGGAACCGGGCTTCAGGAAGCCAGGAGCCTCGCGTAGATGCGCAGCTGCCCCAGGTGGTAGCTGTAGTGGGAAATCGTGTGCAGGATGGCGTACCGCTTCGTGGCCATCTCCGTCCGGTCTCCCCGCTGGACCTCTACGAGTTCCTCCAGGGTCTCGTCCGGGAGGTCCTGGAGGATCCGACGTGTGTGCTCTCCCACCCTCCGGATCGCTTCCAGCACCTCATCCTTGCGCACCGGCACCTCCAGGGAGAACTCCGCCTCCCGGTCGCGCTGGAACGCCTCCCCGCCCACGGCCCGATGGATCCAGTACCGCTCCGAGCCCGCGAGGTGCCGCAGGAGAATCCCCGGGGTGTTCAGCAGCCCTGGGGGCCTTCGGTTGATCTGGTCCTCCCTCAGGGGCTCCACGGTCCGGAGCACCGCCTCCCGGATCTCGTCGAGGTACGCCCCGAGCCGCTGCGCCTCTCCCATGACTCCCTCCTCCCTCAGTTTACCGCAGGGTTTACCGCAGGGCCCTCGGAGACCCCCTAGGAGGGTCTCCGAGGGCAAAAAAGGCCCGGGGGCTCCCGGGCGTCCTCGGCTCGCGCGGCCTCGCGATCAACGGCGGCGGGCGCCAGCCACCGCGGTCCGGAGTTCCTTGCCCGCGGTGAACGCGGGCACCTTGCGGGCGGGGATCCGGATCTTCTCTCCCGTCTGCGGGTTCCGGCCCTCCCGAGCCCTCCGCTCCCGCACCTGGAAGGTCCCGAATCCGACGAGGGTGACCTTCTCCCCGCGCCGCAGGGCCGTCCTGATGGCGTCCAGCGCCGCGTCCAGCGCCGCGTTCGCGTCCTTCTTGCTGAGGCCGGCGACCTGCGCGATCCGCTCCACGAGCTGCTCCTTGTTCATCTCCTCCCTCCTCCCGCTGCGGTGTGCTTCCGGCCGGCAAATTTCTACAACCCGCTTCCCGACTCCTTTCTAGCCTCCACGGGGATTTTAAAAATCACCCCTGGGGCGGCTCCACCACGGCCACCGCGCTCACCCGGTCGCCCGGGGCAAGCCGCATCACCCGCACGCCCTGGGCCCCCCGGCCCACCGTGCGGATCTCGCGCACCGACGTCCGGAGGATCTGCCCTCCCTCCGAGACCAGGAGGAGCTCGTCCTCCGGCCCCACGCCCCGGATGGCCACCACCTGCCCGTTCTTGGGGCCCACCCGCACGTTCCGGACCCCTGCACCGCCCCGCGCCTGCAGCCGGTACTCCTCCACCCGGGTACGGGTGGCAAACCCTTGGTCCGTCACCGTGAGGATCTCGGGCTTCTCGCCCACCACCGCGGCGCCCACCACCTCATCCCCCGGCCGCAACCGGATGCCGAGGACCCCTCCGGCGGCCCTGCCCATCTCCCGCACCCCCCCCTCCCTGAACCGGATGCACTGCCCCTCCCGGGTTCCCAGGATTACCTCCCGCCTGCCGTCCGTGAGCCGCACGGCCACGAGCTCGTCCCCCGGCTTGAGGGTGATGGCCACGAGGCCCGCCCTCCGGGTTCCCAGGAACTCCAATAGGCCTGTCTTTTTTACGAGGCCCTGCTTGGTCACCATGAGGAGATGGCCCCCGTCCTCGAAAGACCGGACGGGGATCACCGCGGTGACCCGCTCCGCGGGCCCCAGGTTCACCAGGTTCATGAGCCCCGTACCGCGGGCGGTGCGGCCCGATTCCGGCACGTCAAAGGCCCGCAACCGGTACACCTTGCCCCGGTTGGTGAAGAAGAGGAGGTAGGTGTGGTTGGTGGTGACCAAGAGGTGCTCCACGAAGTCCTCCTCCCGGGCCGCGGCGCCCACTACGCCGCGGCCGCCCCGGCGCTGGGCCCGGTAGGTCTCCAGCGGCACCCGCTTGATGAACCCATCCCGGGTGAGGGTGATCACTACCTCCGTGTCCGGGATGAGGTCCTCCTCCTCAAAGGTGGCCTCCTCCGCGGCGGTGATCCTCGTGCGTCGGGGATCCCCGTACTTTTCCTTGATCTCCAGGATCTCCTCCCGGAGGATGCCATCCACCTTCCGGGGATCCCGCAGCACGTCCTCGTAGTACACGATGGCCTTGAGGAGCTCCCGGTACTCCTCCTCCACCTTGCTCCGCTCCAGGCCGGTGAGGCGCTGCAGCCGCATCTCCAATATGGCCTCCGCCTGCCGCTCGGTGAGACCGAAGGTCCTCATGAGCCCCTCGCGGGCCGTGGGGACATCCTTGCTCGCCCGGATCAGCCCGATCACCTGGTCCAGGTGGTCCAGGGCCACCTTTAACCCCTCCAGGATGTGGGCCCGCTCCTCCGCGCGGGCGAGCTCAAACCGCACCCGGCGGGTGGTGACGCTGCGCCTGTGCTCCAGGTAGTGCCACAGCAACTCCCGGAGGGTGAGCTGGCGGGGGACTCCGCCCACCAGGGCGAGGAGGATGGCCCCGAAGTTCGTCTGCATCTGGGTGTGCTTGTAGAGCTGGTTTAAGACCACCTGAGGATTCGCCTCCCGTCGGAGCTCGATGACCACCCGGATGCCCTCCCGGTCCGACTCGTCCCGGAGGTCGCTGATGCCCTGGATCTTCTTGTCCCGCACGAGCTCCGCGATGCGGCTGATGAGGGCCGCCTTGTTCACCATGTAGGGGAGCTCCGTGACCACGATGGCCCTCCTGCCGCCCCGCAGCTCCTCGATGTGGGCCTTGGCCCGCATCACGATGGTCCCCCGACCCTGGGTGTACGTCTCCCGAATCCCCTCCCGTCCCAGGATCAGGCCGCCCGTGGGGAAGTCGGGGCCCCGGACGATCTTCATGAGGTCCTCGGTGGAACGGGTGGGATCCTCGAGCAGGGCCACAAGGGCATCACAGATCTCCCGGAGGTTGTGGGGAGGGATGTTGGTAGCCATGCCCACCGCGATCCCGCTCGCCCCGTTCACGAGGAGGTTCGGGAAACGGGCGGGGAGGACCGTGGGCTCCTCCCGGCTCTGATCGAAGTTGGGGACGAAGTCCACGGTTTCCTTGTCGAGGTCCGCCAGCATCTCCATGGCCACGGCCGTGAGCCGGGCCTCCGTGTAGCGCATCTGGGCCGGGGGATCGTCGTCGAGGCTCCCGAAGTTCCCCTGCCCGTCCACGAGGGGGTAGCGCATGACCCACGGCTGGGCCATGCGCACCAGGGTGGGGTAGATGACCCCCTCCCCGTGCGGGTGGTAGTTGCCGGAGGTGTCCCCGCAGATCTTCGCGCACTTCCGGTATGGACGGTTCGGCGCCAGGCCCAGGTCGTGCATGGCCACGAGGATCCGGCGCTGCACGGGCTTGAGCCCGTCCCGCACATCGGGAAGCGCCCGGGACACGATGACGGACATGGCGTAGTCCAGGTACGCCTCCTGCATCTCGCGCTCGACGGGCTTGGGCAGGACTCGCTCGTCAATGGCCATGGCCTTCCCTCATGCGTTAAATGTCCAGGTTCCGCACCTCCCGGGCGTAGCGGATGATAAACTGCCGCCGGGGCTCCACCGCCTCCCCCATGAGGGTGCTGAAGATGCGGTCCGCCGCCTCCGCGTCCTCGATCTCCACCCGGATGAGGGTCCGGGTGCGGGGATCCATAGTGGTCTCCCACAGCTGATCCGGGTTCATCTCGCCCAGCCCCTTGTACCGCTGCACCTCCACCTGCCCCTTCCACTCCTTCAAGACGGCCGCGAGCTCCTCCTCGGAGTACGCGTACCGCTTCCGGGGGCCGTTGCGGACCAGGTACAGGGGGGGAACGGCCACGTACACCTTCCCGTGCTCGATGAGGGGCCGCATGTACCGGTAGAAGAAGGTCAGCAGCAGGGTGCGGATGTGGGCACCGTCCACATCCGCGTCGGTCATGACGATCACCTTGTCGTACCGGCGCTTGTTGAGGTCGAACTCCGAACCGATCCCGGTTCCCAGGGCGGTGATGATGGCCCGGATCTCCTCGTGGTTGAGCATCTTGTCCAGCCGCGCCTTCTCCACGTTGAGGATCTTGCCCTGGATGGGGAGGATGGCCTGGAACCGCCGGTCCCGGCCCTGCTTGGCAGAACCCCCTGCGGAATCGCCCTCCACGATGAACAGCTCCGCCCGCAGGGGATCCCGCTCGGAGCAATCCGCCAGCTTGCCGGGAAGCGTGCTCACCTCGAGGGCACTCTTGCGGCGCACCAACTCCCGAGCCTGACGGGCCGCCTCCCGGGCCCGCATGGCCTGGATGGCCTTTGTCACGATCCGGCGGGCCTCCGAAGGGTGGGTCTCCAGATAGTCTGCCCACGCCTCCCCCAGCAGGGACTCCACGATCCCCTTGACCTCGGTGTTCCCGAGCTTCGTCTTGGTCTGGCCCTCGAACTGGGGGTCGGGCATCTTGAGGCTGAGGACGGCGCTCAGCCCCTCCCGCACGTCCTCCCCCACCAGGGACTCCTCTCCCTCCTTCAGCATCCCGGTGCGGCGGGCGTAATCGTTGGCGACACGGGTCAGGGCCGCCCGGAAGCCCGCGAGGTGTGTGCCGCCTTCCGTGGTGGGGATGGTGTTCACGAAGGAGAGGACGTGCTCCACGTATCCCTCGTTGTACTGGATGGCCACCTCCACCTCCACCCGCTCCCGCTCCCGCCGGAGGTAGAAGGGCGGGTCGTTGAGGACCTTTTTGTGGCGGTTCATGGAACGCACGAGCTCCGCGATCCCGCCTTCATAGCAGAACTCCTCCCGCTTTCCCGTGCGCTCGTCCGTGAGTGCAAGCCGCAGGCCCGCGTTGAGGTAGGCGAGCTCCTCCAGCCGCTCCCGCACCAGCTCGTACTGGAACTCCGTCTCCACGAAGATCTGCGGGTCGGGCTTGAAGGTCACCCGGGTGCCCGTTCCCCGGGCCTCGCCCACCGCCTCAAGCGGGGTCGTGGGCTTTCCTCGGCTGTACCGCTGCCGCCACCGCTTCCCCCCCCGCCGGACCTCTACCTCCAGCCACTCCGAGAGGGCGTTCACCACGGATACCCCCACCCCGTGCAGTCCGCCGGATACCTTGTAGGCTCCGCTCCCGAACTTGGCACCCGCGTGGAGCAGGGTGAGCACGGTCTCCACCGTGCTCTTCTGGGTCTGGGGGTGGATCTCCACAGGGATTCCGCCGCCGTCGTCGGTCACCGTCGCGCTCCCGTCCTCGTGCAGCACCACGTCAATCCGGGTGCACCGCCCCGCTAGGGCCTCGTCCACGCTGTTGTCCACCACCTCCCACAGGAGGTGGTGGAGGCCGCGGCTGCCGGTGCTCCCGATGTACATCCCGGGTCGCCGTCGGACCGCCTCCAGACCCTCCAGAACCTCAATCTGATGTGCGTCGTATGTGCGTTCGGACATCCCCTGGCCTCCGGTTCCGCCGCGGGATCCATCTGGAAGAGAGCATTAACAGATGAAAGAATACTGGAAAGCTTGGAGGCCGTCAACGCTCCAAACCCTTCTGGCAAGCGGGTTTTAGGCTAGGAATCCCGTTTCCACCAGCCCGCCTGGGCCCTCCGGGCGAGGGTCCTCGGGGAGACGGGACTCGCGTACAGCCCCCGGACGGTCACCACAAGGGCCCGGGCCCGGCTGAGGTCGGTGCCAGAGAGCCGGCCTGCTTCCGCGGCCCGGCGCAAGAAAGCCTGGTTGACTTCAGAGGCCCGGAGGTACCGAAGGTCCAGGATGGCCACGATCTCCCGGAAAGGGACCAAGAGGCCCCCGCCCAAGTGCAGGTACATGCGGCGCTCCCTTAATCCCTGATCCCCTGCACCACCCGGATGGCCCGGACCACGGTCCGTCCCAGGCGCCGGTTGATCTCCGCTTGGAAGGAGGCCCGCCGGAGGCTTGCCTCCTGTGCTGCGGCCGCACTCCGCGCCGCGAGGATCAGGGTGCCGGCCCGAAACATCTCTGCCCGGACGTCTCCTTCAGATCCGTACAGGGCCTGCCAGGCGGCCAAGACCTCCGCCTCCTCCAGAGCCCCCGCCACCCCCAGCCGCGCCGCGTGCTTCCGCAGGAGATCCCCCAACCGTACCGGCTCCTTCATCGCGCCCCCAGCTGCAGGACGTGAACCTCCCGGGCCGGGAGGTGGGAGCGGTCCGTCGCTGTGAAGATGGCTTGAGGGCCCTCGGACAGCAACCGCAGCAGCTCCTGGGTCCGCCGCGCGTCCAGCTCCGCCCCGGCGTCGTCCAAAAGCATCACGGGATCCTCCCCCATCTCCGCCCGCACCACCTCCCGCTCCGCAAGCCGGAGGCTAAGGACCGCGGCCCGCTGTTGTCCCCGGGACCCGTATGCCCGCAGGGGGACCCCGTCGAGGGTGATCTCCAGCTCATCCCGGTGCGGGCCCGACAGGGTCATCCCCCTGCGATACTCCTCCCTCCGCTGGCGCACGAGCGCCGCCTGGGCCCGTTCCCGGAGCCCTTCCCCCGGCTCCCAGGAAGCTCGGTACGCGATCCGCAGATCCCCGTCCACCATCCGTCTTCCCGCCTCCCGTACCAGAGGCTCAAGCCGCGCCACGAGCTCGGCCCGGCGCTCGGTAATGGCGCAGCCCACTTCCACCATCTGCTCGTCCCACACCTCAAGCAGGTGCGGGGGTGCCTGGGCCCGGAGGAGGCGGTTGCGCTGCTGCACCACCCGGATATACCGCAGCAGGTTGTGGTAGTACGAGGGGCTCAGCTGGCAAAGGAGCCCGTCGAGCAGCCGCCGCCGGTACACGGAGGGGCCGTGTACCACCTCCGCGTCGTCCGGCCCCGAAAGGACTCGAACCGCTCGGCCCAAAAGATCCACCCGGTGCACCCGGTTCCCCTGAACCCGGATGGTCTTCAGCCCTACCCGCTCCAGCCGGACCTCCACGGTGTGCGTCCCGTGGCGCCGCTCCAACGTGGCCCGCACCAGGGCCCAAGGCGAGCCGAACCGGATGGCGTCCGCCTCCCGAACCACCCTGTGGCTCCGGCCCGTGACCGCAAGATCGATCGCCTCCAACACGTTGGTTTTCCCCGCTCCGTTCGGCCCCACCAGGAGGTTGAGCCCGGGTGCGAACTCCAGCTCGGCCCGGTCGTAGTTCCGGAAGTCAAGGAGAAAGAGATTCCGCACCCACATCCCGGACCGCCTGTACCACGAGCACCCGCCCCTCCACCTCCACCACGTCCCCGGGCCGGAGGACCCTCCCCCTCCGTCTCTCTACCTCCCCGTTCACCCGGACCCGTCCGGCCCGGATCCAGTGCTTCGCCTCCCCGCCGCTGCGCACCACCCGAGCCCACTTCAGGAAAGCCCCCAGGGAGATGGCGGGAGTCCGGATGGGCACCTCCTCCGGCATCCTAACCGTACACCCGCACCGGTGCGATCACGTACACGTAATCCTCGTTCCCCACGGGCCGGAGGGCGCCTGGTGAGAGGGGACCCGTGAGTTCCAGAATCACCTCCCCGGTCTCCATCACAGCCAGGGCATCGAGGAGGTAGCGGGCGTTGAAGGCCACCTCCAAGGGCTCGCCCTCCATGCTCAACTCCAGCTCCTCGTACGCGGAGCCCACCTCCGGGGTATTGGACTCAAGCCGCAGGACCCCATCGGAGATCCGAAACCGAACCACGCTCGCGGAGTCCCGGGCCGTGATGGCCACCCGCCGGACCGCACCTCGAAGGGCCTCGGTTCCTACCCGGACGCGAAGCCTCCACTCCTTGGGGATCACCTGCTCGTAGGCGGGGAAGGTCCCCGAGATGAGCCGGGAGGTGAGCCGGACGTGGGGCAGGGTCACCACCATCTGAGCCTGTCCCAACCCGATCCGGACCTCCTCCTCCAGTCCTCCCAGAGCCCGGTCCAGCTCCCGCATGGCCTTCGCGGGCACGATGGCGCTCATCTCCCCGGACGGGGAGGTGAGTTGCGCCCGGCGCAGGGCGAGCCGGCCTCCATCCGTAGCCACGGCCCGGATCTCCTGCCCCGCCACAACCAGGTACACCCCCGTGAGGAACGGCCGCGTCTCGTCCGTGCTGGCCGCGAAGAGCGTGGACCGGATGAGGGTCCGCAGCACGGGGGCAGGAAGGGTACAGATGGTCCTTGCGTCCTCCTCGACTCCCCTGGGGAAATCGGAGGAGGGCAGACCCAGGATCTCGAATCCTGCCCGTCCGCACCGGAGGTAGGCCGCATTGGACCCCTCCGGCACCTCGAGTTCCACGGTCGCGGGGGGAAGGTGGGTGACGATCTCCCCGAAGATCCGGGCGGGCAGCGCCACGCTGCCGGGTCGTTCCACCCGGGCCGGGAGTGTGGTGCGCATCCCGATCTCAAGGTCCGTGGCCGCGATCTCGAGGGATCCCTCCGATGCCTCGAAAAGCAAGTAGGACAGGATGGGCATGGTGGTCCGGGTGCTCACCGCCCGCTGGACGAGATGCACGCCCTGCTCAAGAACCTCGCGTTCGCAACAAACCCTCATCGCTGCTCATCCTCCAGGGCAGAGCTTTTTAATTGTTGGCCGCCGTAACCGTCGTTCCTGTGGATGGTGGGGAAAAGCGCCAGAACCATTGTACGACGCGGGGGCGGGATGAGGTGGGGCCTGTGGGCCGGGAGCGGGATGGGTTGTGGACGGTGGGGACGTGGAGGATGGGAAGGGGGAGGGCCTGTGGAAAAGGCAAGAGCCGCTCACAGCTTGTGCACAGGCCGCGGGGGATTGCGCAGCTGCTGCACGATGCGGTCCACCTGGGCGGCGAGGTACGGGTCCTTCCGGAGCTCTTCCCGCACCCGCTCACACGCGTGAAGGACGGTGGTGTGGTCACGGCCTCCGAACTCCTCGCCGATGCGGGGCAGGGAGGAATCCGTGAGCTCCCGGGCGAGGTACATGGCGATCTGGCGGGGGAAGGCGACTCCCTTGGTCCGGCGTCGTGCCTTCATGTCCTCGAACCGGATGCCGAACTGCTCCGCCACCACCCGCTGGATGGCCTCGATGGTGATGGGCTGCGGGCGATCGTCGGGAAGGATGTCCCGGAGGACCTCCCGGGCGAGGGGGAGGGTGACGGGCACCCGGGTGAGGGTGGCGTAGGCCACCACCCGCACCAGGGCTCCTTCCAGCTCCCGGATGTTGGAGGTGAAGTGCTGCGCGATGAACTCCGTGACCTCGTCCGGGACGCTCATCCGTTCCAGTTCCGCCTTCTTCCGGAGGATGGCCACGCGGGTCTCGTAGTCGGGCGGCTGGACGTCCGCGATCAGGCCCCAGCTGAACCGGCTCCGGAGCCGTTCCTCAAGGGTGGGGATGTCCTTCGGGGGCCGGTCCGAGGTGAGGATGATCTGCTTACCGGCCTCGTGCAGGGCGTTGAAAGTGTGGAAGAACTCCTCCTGGGTGCTGGGTTTGCCCGCGATGAACTGGATGTCGTCGATGAGGAGGACGTCCACGCTCCGGTAGCGGCGGCGGAGATCCTCGGTGCGGCCTCCCTGGATGGCGCCGATGACCTCGTTGGTGAACTTCTCCCCCGTGCAGTAGAAGACCCGGATCTCCCGGTCGCCTCGGAGGAGGTGGTGGGCGATGGCCTGGAGGAGGTGGGTCTTGCCGAGCCCAACCCCGCCGTAGATGAACAGGGGGTTGTAGGCCCGGGCAGGAGCCTCCGCCACCGCCAGGGCGGCTGCGTGCGCGAAGCGGTTCCCGGATCCCACCACGAAGGTCTCGAAGGTGTAGCGGGGGGAAAGGGGCATGCCCTCAAAGCGGGCCCGGCCGGGGGCCATAGGCCGGGGTTCTTCCACCTGCCCGTCCTCCGCGATCACGAGCCGGATCCCCAGACGGCGCCCGACCAACCGGGACAGCTCCTCCTCGAGGAAGGGCTGGTAGCGCTCCTCCACCCATTGCTTGGCGAGGAGGTTGGGCACTCCCAGCAGGAGGGCGTCGTCCTCGAGGGCGAGGGGCCTTGCGCTCTTCAGGAACAGCTCTAACCCGGGCCCCGGCCGGGCGATCCGTTCCTGGAGGCGCCCGAGGGCCTCTTGCCAGAGATGGCGCGCGTGATCCTCCCTTGCCTTCATGCTCCTCCTCCGGTCTTGAAGACCTTATCGAGGTACCGGACGCCCTCCTCCGTGAGGGTGCGGCGGCCTCCCGCGTGGGACTGGACGAGGCCCATCTCCTCCAGGGCCGCGAGTTCCCGGTACGCGGTGCTCAGGCTGATGTCCAGTTCCCGGGCTACGGTGGTCGGCCCCGCGCTCCCGAACTCCGCTACCAGCAGCAGCACCCGCCCCTGGCGCTCCGTGAGTTTTGGTTCGGCCCGTTCCCCGGGCCGGGAAGCCGGAGTAGGCGGGTTCATCTGGAGGGTCACCACGGTCCCGCCGTTCAGGTTGTCCTCGATGGAGATCATCCCGCCCAAAAAGCTGAGCTGCTCCCGGGCGATGGGTAACCCGCTCCCCACCCCCCGGATGTACTTCCGCATGGTGGCTGTGGCGGTGGTGAACCCGGGCTGCATGGCCTTCTCCTTGTCCCGGATTCCCGGGCCCTGGTCCGAGATCCGGATCGTGTTGCCGTCCTCGCTGATGGTGATCACCGCGTTCTTGAAGTGGGCATGGATGAGGTTCTCCACGATCTCCCGGATCACCACGAAGGGGATCCGACTGCCCCGCCGCTGGGCGTGCTCGTAGGTAGCCGCGGCAAGCTTCCCTACCAGCTCGTGGAAGTCGTCGCTGGAGAGGGAGATCACCCGGGGCTCCGCGAGGGGGGAGTCGTAAATGGCGAGGCGCACCTCCGGGACCCCCTCGGGCTCCGCCTTCCCCTCCTGCTCTCGGATGATGCGGTCCAGAAGCTCCCGCAGCGACATCCGCTCACCCCGGTGGCGAGAGGGATCAATTGCACGGCCCCGGGCCGATTCCTCCTCCCGGTCCCCCTCGGCCCTCCATTTCGCACCTTTCCACCGGGATTCTTCCCGTGTTGGGGAAGGCTGTCAAAAGGCCTCGGAAACCATGCCAGTCCGCTGGGAAAACCCGGGCGTTCATCCCGCCGCCACCGCCCGCATCTGCTATGGTAACGCGGGTGAGGGAAGTTATCCACAGGCCGTGAAAAACCTGTTGATAATCTCACCACCCTCGCCCCTGCCTGGGGGGATGAACCCGGGCCGGTCCTTGAAAAGCCGCCTATTCCGGCGGGGCTCGCGAACCGGGCCTCGCAAAAGTTGTGGAAAACTGCGGGGTTGTCCACATCCTGTCCACAGCCCACCGGGTCTCGGGATGCTATACTATGCGGGGCCCGCGTGGGGTGGGAAGGATGAAGCCGGACGAGGAGGGAGTCCTTGAAGCGGACGTACCAGCCGAAGCGTCGGAAGCGCAAGCGGACCCACGGGTTCCTGGTGCGGATGCGGACGCCCGGGGGCCGGAACGTCCTCAAGCGGAGGCGGCAGAAGGGCCGCAAGCGGTTGGCCGTCTGAAGACCCCTCCCCGCGGACGGCTAAGCCCGTGGCCCACGCTGCGGAAAGCCCGGGAGTTCCAGGCGGTGTACGCGGAAGGGATGCGGTGCCCGGGGAGATTGGTGGTCGTCTACCGGCGGGTGCGGCCCGGGCCCACGCGGGTGGGGATCTCCGTTGGGCGGAAGGTTGGGAAGGCGGTGGTGCGCAACCGGCTCCGGCGCAGGATCCGGGAGATCCTGAGGATTCTCCCCCTGCGGGCCGACCAGGAGGTGGTGGTGGTGGCCCGAATCCAGGCCGCCCAGGCCAGCTGGGAAGCGCTGCGGGCGGATCTGACCGCGCTGCTGGAATCCAGCGGGGCCCTGGAACCGGTCTGGCTGAGGGAGGGTGCCCGGTGCGGCTAGTGGGGAAGTTGCTCATCCTCGGGATCCGGGCCTACCAGCGCCTGATCTCCCCGTTCCTGCCCCGCACGTGTCGGTTCGTGCCCTCTTGCTCGGAGTACGCGGCGCAGGCCATCCAGGCGCACGGCCCCCTCCGGGGCACCTGGCTCGCCCTCCGCCGGCTCAGCCGCTGCCACCCATTCCATCCCGGGGGATATGACCCGGTGCCTTAGCACCGGGCAGGAGGAAAGCGGTGTTCGGATGGCTCGTGGCACAGCTGAACCACGCCCTGCAGTTCTTCTACGGGATCACGGGCTCCTACGGTTGGGCCATCATCCTCCTGACCCTGGCGGTGAAGCTGGTCCTGCACCCCCTCACCCGCAAGCAGCTGCGCTCCATGAGGGAGATGCAGAAGCTCCAGCCGCACATCCAGGCCCTCCAGCGGAAGTACCGGGACGACCCCCAGCGCCTCAACCGGGAGATGATGGACCTGTACCGGGCCCACGGGGTCAACCCGTTCGGAGGGTGTCTACCTATGCTCCTCCAGATGCCCGTCCTGTTCGCCCTGTATCGGGTGCTCAGCGACCCCGCCCACTTCATCTCCCGGACGGGGGAGGCCCTCAAGACCGTGCCCTTCGGGCCGTGGGACCTGCTGGTGCACCCCATCACCGTGCTGGCCGACCCTGGAAAGTACGGGATCCCTGCAGCTGTGGCCTATGCCCTCGTGCCCGTGCTCATCGGCGCCAGCACCTACTTCCAGCAGCGGGTCTCCGTGACGGATCCCCAGCAAGCCCGGATGTTCCTGTTCATGCCCTTCCTCATCGGGTACTTTAGTCTGAACTTTCCCGTGGGGCTCTCCCTGTACTGGTTCGTTTCCACGGTGGCCTACGTGGCCGAGTACGTCTCCGTGGTGGGGCTTCCAAAACCCCAAAAAAAGCCCCAGGGAGAGGCCCCAGCGGGTGGTCGCCGGAGGCGGAAGAGCACCGAGCCGGAGGCGAGAGGAGCGTGAGGGAGTTCATCGGATCGGGGCGCACCGTGGAGGAGGCCATCGAGGCCGCGCTGCGCTTGTCTGGGCTTTCCCGGGAGGAGGCGGAGATCGAGATCCTGGACGAGGGCTCCAGGGGATTCCTGGGGCTTGGGGGCAGGGAGGCACGGGTTCGGGTGGTCCCGAAGGGCAAAGCCCCGGAGGTTGAGCGGGCCGAGGAGATCGCCCAGACCCTCTTGCGGCACATGGGGCTAGGGGGCACGGTACGCGCCCGACAGGTGGACCAGGGGGTGGCCGTAGAGGTGGAGGGGGAGGACCTGGCGGCTCTCATCGGTCGCCACGGGAAGGGCCTGCAAGCCTTCGAGGCCGTGCTGTCCCTCTTGGTGCACCGGGCGGTAGGTCGGGCGGTGCCGGTGGAGGTGGACGCGGCAGGGTATCGGGAGCGCCGCCGCTCCTCCCTGGTGGCCATGGCGCAGCGGGCTGCCCAGCGGGCGGCCCGGGAGGGCCGGGCCGTCCACCTCCCGCCCATGGGCCCGAGGGAGCGCCGGATCGTGCACACGGCCCTTGCCTCCCACCCCGAGGTGACCACCCACAGCGAGGGGGAGGGCAAGGATCGCCACGTGGTGGTGGAGCCCAGGCATCAGACCCGGCCGAGGGGGAGGCGACCGGCCCGAAGGGCCCGGGCCACGCCCCATGACGCCTGAGGAAGCGGCGGCGGCCCTGGGTCTCCGGTTGGACCCCGCGCAGCTCCAGAAGCTGGAGCGGCACCTGGATCTGGTGATGGCGTGGAACGTGCGGGTGGATCTCGTGGCTCCCGGGCCCCGGGAGGAACTGGCGGAACGCCACCTGCTCGATAGCCTCCTCCTCCTCGTGATGGCAGATCCTCCCTACGGGTCCTCGGTTGCGGACGTGGGCAGTGGCGCGGGATTCCCAGGCCTCGTGTGGGCCATCGCCCGGCCTGATCTCCGGCTAACGCTCCTCGAGCCCAGGCAGAAACGGGCTGCCTTCCTCGAACGGGCAGTTCTGGAGTTGGGCTTGACGGGGGCGGAGGTGGTGGCCCGGACCGCTGAGGAGGCCGCCCGGATGCCCGAGCACCACCACCGATACGACCTCGTGGTGGCCAGGGCCGTGGCCCCTCCCCTGTCGGTCCGGAAGCTCGCGCAGGGCCTCGTGCGGCCAGGCGGCCGCATCTTCGTCCCCCTCGCACCGGAGGCCGAGCCCCCGGATGGGGCGCAGGTGGTAGAACGGGCGGTTCCCTGGGCTCCGGGAAGGGTGCGCCGGGCCGCGGTATTTCTCGGGAAATAATGGCGGTAGTGCTGGCGGTGGTGAACCAGAAAGGGGGGGTGGGAAAGTCCACTACCGCCCTCAACCTCTCCGCGGTCCTGGCCCGTAGGGGTCGCAGGGTTCTGCTGGTGGACCTGGACCCCCAGGGGAACGCCACGAGCGGTCTCGGCATCCCCAAGGACCGGCTCCGGTCCTCCGTCTACGACGTCCTCCTCCGGCGCCTCCCCCTCCGGGCCGTCCTCCTGCCCACCGCAGTAGAAGGGCTTGAGGTGGCTCCCAGCACCGTGGAGCTCGCGGGTGCGGAGGTGGAGCTCGCGTCTGAGGAGGACCGGGCGGAGAGGCTCCGGGAGGCCCTGGAGGGCCTGCGGGACCGCTACGACCTCGTGGTGGTGGACTGCCCCCCCTCGCTCGGGCTCCTGACCCTCAACGCCCTGGTAGCCGCGGATCGGGCCCTTTTGCCCATCCAGTGCGAGTACTACGCCCTCGAGGGCCTTTCCTTGCTCTTGCGCACCCTGGACCTCGTGCGGGGTTCCCTGAATCCCCGGCTCCGCATGGGAGGGGTGGTGCTCACCATGTACGACCCGCGCACAAACCTCAGCGAGCAGGTGGCTCGGGAGGTGCGGGCCTTCTTCGGGGCAGAAGTCTTCCGGACCGTGATCCCTCGCACCGTGCGGCTCGCGGAGGCTCCCAGCTACGGGCAGCCCATCTTCCTGTACGACCCGAACTCCAGGGGCGCGGCTGCATACGAGGCCCTCGCGGAGGAGGTGGCGGAGCGGCTTTTGGGGGAGGAGAAGGATGGCTGAGCGGCAGAAGAGGGGACTCGGGAGAGGACTTGGGGCCCTGATCCCTGGGGCCGGAGGGGCGGATCGCGGGGAACCCGTGGAGCTGTTGCCCGTGGACCGGATCCGGCCGAGCCGGGTCCAACCCCGCCAGGAGATCACCCGGGAGTCCCTGGAAGACCTCGTGGCTTCCATCCGGGCGCACGGAGTCCTGCAGCCCGTGCTCGTGCGTCCCGTGGGGGGAGAATACGAGCTCGTAGCTGGAGAGCGGCGGTGGCGGGCCGCGGTCCTGGCAGGCCTGGAACGGGTCCCGGCCCTGGTGCGCCCCCTCTCGGACGCCCAGGCCCTCCAGGTGGCCCTCGTGGAGAACCTCCAGCGGGAGGATCTGAACCCCGTGGAGCGGGCCCGGGCCTTTCACCGGCTGCTGGTCGAGTTCGGACTCACCCAGCGGCAGGTGGCGGAAGCGGTGGGCCTGAGCCAACCCGCGGTGGCCAATGCCCTGCGCCTGCTCACCCTGCCCGAGCCCGTGCTCCGCAGCCTCGAGGAGGGGAGACTCACTGAAGCCCACGGCCGGCTGCTCCTGACGGTAGAGGACCCCACGGTCCGGGAACGGTTGTGGCGGGCTACCCTGGAGGAGGGACTCTCGGTCCGGGCCCTTCAGGAGCGAATCTACCGGGAGGCCCGAAGGCGCTCCAAGGCCCCCAGAGGCGGCCGCTTGGACCCCAACCTGGAGGCGGTACTGGAAGCTTTGCGGGTAAAGCTGGGGACCCAGGTGCGGCTCCGGCAGGGGCGGCGCAAGGGGGTCCTGGAGATCGAGTTCTACTCCGAGGAGGACCTGGCCCGGCTCTGCGACCTCCTCCTGGGAGGGCCCGCCTAGGGTATTTCTCGAGAAATAGTTTTCTTCGGAGGCGGAGGTGCGGTCGGACCTCGAACGGCTCATGGCGGAGCGGGGGTACGAGGCCCTGGTGGGGATGGGCGGGAGTGAGGACCCGAATCTGTTCTACCTGATGCGGGGTGCACCCATCCACGCGGGGGCCATCTACATCCACCGGCGGGGAGAAGCTCCGGTACTGTGCCACGGCACCATGGAACGCGGGGAGGCGGAAAAGACGGGGCTGAGGACCCGGAACCTCGGCCTCTACAATTTCAAGGAGCTCCTGGAGGAAGCGGGTGGGGATCCCCTGCGGGCCCAGGTGGCCCTACTGCGGAGGGTCTTCGAGGAGGAGGGGGTCAAGGGCCGGGTCCTCTTCTTCGGGCAGATGGATCGAGGGGCTGCCTACCTGCTGCTCCGGGCCATCGCGGAGGGGATTCCGGGGATCGAGGTGGTTGGGGAGTACGACCGGCCCCTCGTGACCGTGGCCCGCATGACCAAGGAGCCAGAGGAGATCGAGGCGATCCGTCGTACCGGGCAAGCCACCCAACGGGTGGTGCGGAGGGTAGAGGACCTCCTCCGCTCCCTGAGACCGCGTGGGGAGCAGGTGGTGGGACCCGATGGGGAGGTGGTGACCATCGGGGAAATCAAGCGAAGGATCCGGGTGTGGCTCGCGGAGGAGGGGCTGGCAGACACCGGAACCATCCTCTCCCAGGGACGGGAGGCGGGATTGCCGCATTCCCGGGGGGAAGAGCACCAGTTCCTGCGGCCCGGAGAGCCCATCGTGCTGGACATCTTCCCCAAGCCCGCGGGGGGCGGGTACTGCTTTGACATGACCCGAACCTGGGTGGTGGGAGAACCCTCCGAGCGGCTGTGGCGGGTGTACCGGGACGTGCTGGACTGCTACTGGGCGGTGGCGGAGGGCTTGCGGCCTGGGGTTCCCTGCCGGGAACTCCAGCAGCGGGCCTGTGCCTTCTTCGAAGCAAGAGGGCACCCCACCATCGGATCCGACCCCACTACCCAGGTGGGCTACGTCCACTCCCTGGGCCACGGGGTTGGGCTCGAGGTGCACGAGCTCCCCCGGCTTGCGGACTTCCCCGGGAACTCTGATGTGCTGGAGCCCGGGATGGTGTTCACCCTGGAGCCCGGGTTGTACTACCCCGAGGAGGGCATCGGGGTCCGGCTGGAGGACACCTGGGCGTTGGATCAGGAGGGGAGGCCGGTAAACCTCGGGGGCTACCCTATGGAGCTCGTGCTCTCCGGAGGGGGCGCGTGAACCGGCAGCAGGCCTGGGAACTGGTGTGCGAGTGGGTACAGAATCCGAACCTGCGCAAGCACCTGCTGGCCGTGGAGGCCGCCATGCGGGCCTACGCGCGGAGGTTCGGGGAGGACGAGGAAGTCTGGGGGATCGTGGGACTCTTGCACGACCTCGACTACGAGCGCCATCCCTCCCTTGAAGAGCACCCCTTCGTGGCCGCGGAGGAGCTCCGGCGGCGAGGGGTCCCCGAGGCTTGGGTCCGGGCCGTGCTGGCCCACGGGGACCACACCGGGGTTAAGCGGGAGACCCCCATGGAGCGGGCCCTATTTGCCTGCGACGAGATGGTAGGGTTCGTAATCGCGGTGGCCCTCGTGAAGGGGCGGTCCCTCACGAGCGTGGATCCGGAGTCCGTGCGCCGCAAGATGAAGGACAGGGCCTTTGCCCGGAGCGTTCGGCGGGAGGACCTGGTGAGGGGCGCGGAGGAGCTCGGGGTTTCCCTCGACGAGCACATCGCCACGGTGGTGGAGGCCCTCCGGCCCATCGCGCACGAGCTCGGACTTGATCCTTAACGGTCCAGCCAAGCGTCCGCGGGTCGCCAAAGTAGTCCCTTCCACTGGAGGTGGTAGGTGTCCCGCACGTACCGCTGCAGCACGTACATGGCGCCGGAGTGCACCACGGGGATGAGGTCCGCCTCCCGAGTGAGCAACCGGTTGAGCCGCCTCATCTTGACCACCTCGGGGCTCCGGGTCTTGCGGGCCTCCCGGTAGGCCTGTTCCAGACCCACAGGCCGCTTCCAGCTCGCGAAGGCGAAGGGGCCGAAGAAGTGGGTGCCGAGGGTATCGACGAGGTCGGCCTGGTAGACCAAGGCGTAGGCGAGTAGCCCGTTCCAGCCCCGCTGGATCCGCTCCACGTACCCGCCCGGGGAGAGGGGCCGGAGCTCCACCCGGATCCCCACCTGCCCAAGCTGGTGCTGGATGGCGGTCATCACATCCGGCATGCGGCCCGTGGGGTATACGAGCTCGGACCGGAACCCGTGCGGGTATCCCGCCTCCGCGAGCAGCCGCCTGGCCTGCTCCGGGTCGTGTGTCGGACCCTGGATGCCCGGGTCGTACTCCCGGGAGGGGAACGCTGCGACCTGATACTCGGCCCGGTAGCGCCCGTAGCCCAGGGCCCGGGCAATACCCTCCCGGTCCAGGGCAAGCCAAGTGGCCATCCGCACCCGCCCGTCTGCGAAGGGGCTAGCTGCGTTGGCGCTGTCGGGGATGAGGAGGTTAGGGGCGACCCGGCCGGTGATGGAGGGGTACCCCATCTGCACGAGGGAGGATCCGATGTCCGGGATCGGCCCCACGTTGATCACGTCCAGCCGGCCCGCGAGGAAAGCGGCCCGCACCGTCTGCAGGTCCTCGATGAAGGCGTACTCGATCTCGTCCAGGTAGGGCTTCCCGCGCTGCCAGTACCCCTCAAACCGGCGGTACCGGACCCCCACGCCGCGCTCGAGCCGGACGAGCCGGAAGGGTCCCGTGCCCACGGGGTTCCACCGGGCCGCGTCCACCCCCTGCCGTTCCACGAAGGCGGGCGAGACCACAAGTCCCTCTGGCCCAGAGAGGGCGCTGAGGATGCGGTTGTCCCACTCCGCGAGCTCCAACCGCACCCGGTACCGGTCCACGGCCCGCACCGCCCGCACCCACGGCAGCCGCTTTGCCTGGATCTGGCGTTCCAGGTTCCACCGGACGGCCTCTGCGTTGAACTCCGTCCCGTCGTGGAACCGCACCCCCTGCCGGAGGAAGAGGGTGATGGTGGAGAGGTCCGGGCTGATCTCCCATCGCTCCGCCAGCCCCGGGTGGACCCTTCCCAGCCGATCCACCCAAACTAGAGGCTCCAGGGCGGGCATGGCTGAGGGCATGGAGACCGTGGACATCTCCCAAGGAAGGAGGGGGGTATTGGGGATGGCATCGGAGACCCGGAGAATCCCTCCCCGCTTGGGGCCTGCAGGAGCGGTCTCCCCTGGTCCGCCAGTGACCCAGACCACCAGGAAAATCAGGTGGACCGCCCAAATCGCCCTTCGCACGCTGCCCCGCACGTCCTCACCCCCTCCCTAGGCTTCCGTGGTGATGGGTACGAGCAGGTACGCGTCCCACTTCCCTCCCAGGTAGAGGCTATGCCGACCGCGGTTGACCGTCTCCTGGTAGTCCATGAAGATCCCGGGGTCTTCTCCGTTGCGGTAGCGGCCGGAGATCTCCAGGCGAAGGACCTCCCCCGCTCGGAACAGGGTGGCGCTGGGCAGGATGGGGATCTCGCAGTCCACGAGGCTGCCCGGAGCCACCTTTGCCTTCCCGTCCACCACGGACCTGGGGTACGGCTCCCACGGGGTAGACTTCTCCGGGTCAAGCTCCCGGCACGAGAGCCGCAGCCAACCCAGGGCTACTGGCCACCGCTCGGGCGCGAGGTCGCTGTCGAAGCACACCTCCCGCCCCTCCCGGTCCAATTTGCGCACGGTTACGAACAGGTCCGCGTCGTCTGCGTCCCTGGGGCTCACCCACAACCGCAGCTTCATGTACCCCACGACCTCCGTGTCCCGCTCGAACCGGTGGTCGAAGCGGGCGCATCCGGAAGCCGCATCGTAGGTGACCTCAGCCTCCTGCGCGGGCCGATCGGGCTGCAGGGTCCCGTCGCCCGCGAGATAGAGAGGGCGGTACAGGGTCCCGGGGATCGGGAAGTCCCGCTCGTACCGCACGAAGAAGCGGTGCAGGTCTTCCCGCACCTCCAACCGCACGGGAGGGGTTTCCAGGATGCGGCGGTCCGTGCCCTTCAGGAAGCACTCGAAGAACACCAGGCGCGTGGCCATGGCCTCCACGGTGTAGAAGGTGGCCCACTTCTGGCGGCCGTGGGTATAGAGCCATTTGTGCGGGGAGCGGATCTTCCTGAAGGCCCGGAAGGACCCCCGCGTGTGAGCTCCGTGGTCCGCCCAGGTCCCGCAGATGAGGGCAGGCACGGTGATCCGGGCGAGGAAGTCGTCCTCCTCCATGGGCACGGGAGCGGGTGGGTCCTCGTGCTCCGGGGCGGGCCAAGCGGGGGAAGGCTCGGGCCCACGGTAGCCCCGGCGGGTGAACCGGGTCTCGGGGATGCCGCCGGGGTACATCACGTCCCGGTAGACGTCCGTCATGGCCTCCCAGGGGCAGATGGCCTTGAGGTGCGGTGGAGCTAGGGCAGCCACCCGCCACTGGCTGAACCCGAGGATCGAGACCCCGCTGAGGCCGACATTCCCGTTGCTCCACGGCTGCTGGCCCGCCCACTGGATGGCGTCGTACATGTCCCGGGCCCAGAGCCCATCCCGGACCACTCCCACCGCGGTCCCGCCCGCGCTCTCCGTAGCCACCCGCCGGCCCGGGGATCGGCCGAATCCCCGGGGGTCCACGATCACGAGGGCATACCCGTTGCGCACCCAGAACTCTGGATCCTCCGCCTCGAAGGAGGTGGTGGCGGTGAGGGTGGCGGACCAGGGCTCGTACGCTACGCCCCACAGGGGATCGTGAGGCCCCCACATCCGGTCCTTTCCAAAGCTCGTGAAGGCCATGATTACAGGGTATCGGCCCTCCCGGTCCGGGAGATACACGTTGGCCGCCAGGTTGAGCCCGTCCCGCATGGGAACGGGGACGTCCCGCAGCTGCCGCATTCCCAGCATGCCTCACCTCCCCGCCGCTTACCGGTTCAGCTCCTCCCGGGCCAGGCGCTCGTAAACGGACAGCACCTCGGGGTTCGCCAGAGCTCCCCGGAGCTGAGGGGGAACCTCCCCACCGTTCACGATCCGCCACACGGCCCCTTCCGCCCGCTTGAGGTTCAGGGTGTAGGGGACGTCAGGAACCTCCAGAATCCGGGCGGGGACGTGGCGGGGGCTTGCCTCCTGGCGAAGCCGGGTGCGGATGCGCTCGGCAAGTTCCTCTGTGAGCCGGAGGCCTTCCCGCGGGGCCACGAACAGCACGATGCGCTCGTCACCCTTCCACTTCTGGCCCACCACGAGGCAGTCCCGGACCTCCGGAATGCGGGCGAGCACGGAGTAGATCTCCGCGGGGCCGATGCGGACTCCGGAGGGCTTGAGAACGAAGTCGCTGCGGCCGAGCGGGATGAAGCCTCCGGTCGCGGGATCCTTCTGGACGTAGTCCCCATGGCGCCAGACCCCCGGGTACTTGCCGAAGTAGGTGGCCCGGAACTGCTCCCCGCCCTCGTCGCCCCACAGGCCCAGCGGGACGCTGGGGAAGGGACGCTCCACCACGAGCTCCCCGGGCTCGCCCACCACGGGCTTTCCCCCCTCGTCGTAGACGTTGGCCTTCACGCCCAGGGCGGGTCCCGCGATCTGCCCCGCGTACACCGGCTGCCAAGGGGTTCCTTCCAGGATCCCCATCTGCACGTCCGTCCCCCCGAGCCCCGAGTTGAAGAACAGGTCCTGCTTGATGTGCTCGTAGACGTACTGGAACCCCTCCGCGGGGAGGGCGGATCCGCTCTGGAACATGGATCGCAGGGTCTCCAGGCGGCAGGTCCGGCGGGGGCTTGCGCCGGCCTCCATGCATGCGAGGAGGAAAGTCGCACCGCAGCCCAGCAGGTTCACCCGCTCCTCTTCCACAAGCCGCCAGATCACCTCCGCGTCCGGATAGAGGGGCGCACCGTCGTAGAGGACCACGGTGGCCCCCAGGACGAGGCTACTGGGCTGCACGTTCCACACCATCCACGTGGGGCTGGACAGGAACAGGACCCGGTCGCCGGCCCGGGTGTCCAGCTGGAGGCCGAGAGTCTTGAGGTGGGCCGAGAGGGTTCCGGCCACGCTGTGGATCACGCACTTGGGCCGGCCCGTGACCCCGGAGGTGAACAGGACGATGTGCGGGTGGTGGGCCTCCACGGGTCGGAAGGCGAAGGGCGGCCGGGGCGTCCGCCCGAGGAACTCCGACCACGGGACCGCTTTCTCCGGGAGGTGCCGGGGCAGGGTTTGCCCGGCGTAGGGAACCACCACGATCCGGCGGAGGGAGTCAAGCGCCTTGACCAGTTCCGCCACCCGCTCGAGGTTGTCGTAGACCTTCCCGCGGTAGACGTAGCGGTCCACGGTGAAGAGGATCTTCGGATCCAATTGCCCCAGCCGATCCACGGTGGCGGGTACCCCGAGGTCCGTGCCGCACACGCACCACACCGCGCCGATCGCCGAGGTGGCCAGGAGGGCCAAGATCCCCTCGGGGATGTTGGGGAGGTAGCCGGCCACCACATCCTTCTCTCCGATTCCCTCCTCCGCGAGGCTTGCGGCCAGCGCCTCCGCTGTTTGAGCGGCTTGCTGGAAGGTGTAGGTCCGGGAATCCCCCTGCTCGCTGCGGAACACCAGGGCGGGCTCGGCGTCGCGCCAGCGCAGGGCGTTCTCCGCGTAGTTCAACCGGGATCCCACGAACCACCGAGCTCCGGGGAACCGGTGGAAGTCCTCCACCACCGCCCGGTGCGGGGTGTGCTCTCGGATCCCGTAGAACGCCCAGATCCCCCCCCAGAACTCTCCGGGGAAGTCCACGGACCACGCGTGTAGGGTCTCGAAGCTCCGCAGGCTCCGGCCAAACCGCGCCTCCGCCCACCGCGCAAAGCGGCTGAGCTCGGCCTGGGCCCTGCGCTCCGCGGAGGGCTCCCAAAGCCGCTCCGCCACCTTTCGCACCCCCCTTCTCGCCGTTGAAGATGCAGCCTGAAGCTTAGCAGATCCCTCTGCGGGGGAAAACGCTAGCTCGCCGCCACGAACTCCTCCGCAGCCCGCTCCACCCGGGCCCGGTAGAGGCGGTGGCCCACGAGCTCGTCCGCGAGAGGGATGGCCTGGACCTCCACCACCCGGGCGAGCTCCCCTGTCCCCCGCGCCCACGGCCGGAGTCGGATCACGGTTCCGGCTGAAGGGAGGTAGGGGGCCCACACGTTCCACCCCCCAGGCCGCTCCCATCCCACAGCCCAGACCTCCTTGACGCCCCACGCGATGGCGCAGGCAAAGGGAGGAGGCTCGCGCGGGTCACGGAGGGCTCTCCACTCAGGCCGTTCTCCCCAGCCGGCGGGCCCCGGGTGGGCTGCGAGAAAGGCCCGGTGGGTCACCAGGAGGATGGTCGAAAGAAACACCCCGGAGAGGGCCTTCTCCTCTTCGAACCGGACGCCCAGGATCGCTCCCACTGGAGTATGGCGGATCCATACAGGCCTACTGGAGAGTTCCATCTGGGAGGCCGGCCACCCTTCCGCGAGACGGATCCGTACCCGAGCCTCCTGCACGGGGATCACTGGGGGCTTGGGGAGAAGGACGGAAGCCCCTGCCTCGTGGCAGTCCAGGAGCACCCCGACCCGCTCCTGCTCGCCCAGCCTGCACCGCACCGGCAGGTTTGCGGTGAGCCGGTAGTGGGTGCGCCGCTCACGGTGGCTCCAGAGGTGCAGCATGGCCCAACAGGCAAGGGCGATGTGCACGCTCGCCCATAGGGTGTTCACCGCGTACGCGAGGGGGAGGCTTCCGTTGGTCCAAGCCCCTACTGCGGCGGAGAAGAGCCCTGCCGTGTTGAAGACGAGCACGAAGGCTTGGGGAGCGAGGATCCGAGGAGGGACCCACTCCACCTGTCCCTTTGGGGTCACCCCGAACTCCGGCGGGCGATGGGAGAGGAGGGTGAAGGTCGCCCGGATGTAGGTGGCAAACCGGGCCATGGCGAACTTCTCCGCCCGGAGGATCTGGCCATAGCCGCGGCCCGCAAGGCGGAAGGCCACCGCCATGGCCCCGTGATAGCCCGTCCACAGGAGGAGGAAGGGGAAGTCGAGGGTGCGGATGGGCAGGATGCCCGTGAGGAGAAAGACGGGCGGGCAGAGGTAGTAAACCAACTTGCGCCATCCCTCAAACCAGGTGATGAGGGAGGCGAGGTAACTGAGTCGCTGGGAGAGGGTAAGCCCAGGGCCCAAAAGGGGGTTGTCGAGGCGGAGCACCTGCATCGCCCCCTGCCCCCACCGGAGCCGCTGCCGCATGTAGGCCCGGCCGGAGGCAGGCGCGACCCCGTAGGCGAGAGTCTCGTTGTGGTAGATGGACTTCCACCCCCGGCGGTGCAGGCGCAGGGAGGTGAGGAGGTCCTCCGTCACGGACTCCACCGCAAACCCCCCGACCTCCTCCAGCGCCCTGCGCCGCAGCACCGCGGGCGAGCCGCAGTAAAAAGCCGCGTTCATCCGGTCCTTTCCTGGCTGGATCACCCGGAAGAACAAGGCCTGCTCGTGCCAGGTGAGGCCGGTCTGCGGATCCACCCAGTGCTGGTAGCTGTCTATGTTGTAGAACTCCTGGGGAGTCTGCACGAAAGCCACCCGCTCGTCCGCGAAGTAGCCGAGGAGCCGGTCTAGGAACTCAGGCACCGGGACGTGGTCCGCGTCCAGCACCGCGATGAACTCTCCCCGGGAGTGCCGGAGGCCGTAATTGAGGTTTCCCGCCTTGGCGTGCTCGTGCGTGGGACGGGCGAGGTAGCGACACCCTAGCTCCCGGGCCAGGTCCGCCACCTCCGGCCGGTTTCCGTCGTCCAGCACGTAGGTTTCGTGCGGGTAGCGGATGCTCTTCACCCCCAGGAGCGTGCGGCGCAGCAGCCACAGGGGCTCATCATAAGTGGGAACGAAGACGTCCACGGTAAGCCCCGGAGGAGCCGGAGGCGGATCTTTCCGGTCCGTGAGCCGCCATGCCATGAAGAAGAACAGGGCCATCTCCACCCACCCCGAGACCTCCGCAGCCCAAAGGGGCAGGGAGAACCACAGGGCTTGGGGATTGAACGTGTACAGAGCCCGCCACGTGAGGTAGACCAGGCCGCCGAAGGCGGCGAGAAGCATCGTAATCCGCGCAAGCCGCTCGCGAAGCACCACCTGCCTCCCTCTCAGTTCCCGCGAAGGGGCTCGCTTCAGAGCAAGAACGATGCCATTCTAGCGAGATGGAGGGGGGAAGTCCAAGCGGCCCTCCCGGGCCGCGGCCAGGTAGCGGCGGCAGTAGGGGTCCTGGCCGAGGAGAGCCTGGGCCGCGAGGAGGTGAGCCATAAGCCGGCGATCCAAGGGGTTCAGGATGAAGGCGTCCATCCCGTGCGCGAGGCAGAGGACGAAGAACACCTGGTTGAGCAGGGCCCGGTGGGGAAGCCCGAAGGAGACGTTGCTGAGCCCGCAGATGAGGTGCACCTGGGGAAACCGCGCCCGGATGAGGTCCACAGCCCGGAGGAACTCCCGGCCCGCGTTCAGGTCCGTGGCTACGGGGAGCAGCAGGGGATCCACGTAGATGTCCTCCGGAGGAATCCCGGCCTCCACCAGCCCCTCCACCAGGCGGAAGGCGAGCTCGAACTTCTGCTCCGCGGTCTTCGCCACGCCCGCGTCGTCAATGCAGGTGGCCACCACCTCGGCCCGGTACTCCCGAACCAAGGGGAGGAGGCTCCGCCACCGGTCCCGCTCCAGGTTGATGGCGTTCACCACCGCGCGGCCCCGGTGGACCTCTAGCCCCCGCCGGATGGCCTCCGGGTTCGGGCTGTCGAGACTGATGCGGACCTCCGGCAGGGCGCCCTGGATCGTACGCACCGCCCACTCCATGCACGCCCCTTCCTCCTCCACCAGGGTGGCGCAGTTCACATCCAGGATGGGGGTGCCCGCTTCCACCTGACGGCGCGCCAAGTCCACCAGGGCCGCTTGGTCCCGGGACCGGAGGATGGGTTCCACCTGCTTTCGGGTGGAGTTGATGAGCTCGCCGATGAGGACCATTGTGACCTCGTGAGACCGGGTTTTCTACATCGTACAGATAGACCCCTCTTCGGATCCTCCAAAAATCGGGCGCGCACCGGATAGCGGCTCCTCGCCGCGCACCGTAGAGTGCGGCCGAAAGTGGATTTCGGCCCGCGCAGGCCAAACGCGGATTCGCAAAAGCCTGTTTGATCTGCTCGAACCTAGGGGAGGTGAACGGGATGGCGGTGACCACGCGCACGCTCGCGGACGCCATCGCCCAGCTGCGGGAGAAGGAGGCCGTGCAGGCGGCCCGGGAGCTCTTGGAGGGAGGGGCTTCCCCCACGGAGATCTTCGAGGCGTGTCGGCAGGGCGTGGAGGTGATCGGTCAGCAGTACGAAAAGGGGCTGTGCTTCCTGCCGGAACTGTTGCTAGCGGGGGAGATCCTCACCCAGATCTCCCGGATGGTCCAGGAGCGCTACCCCACAGAGACGGAGGCGCGACCCGGTGGCCCCAAGGTGATCCTGGGCACGGTCCAAGGGGACATCCACGACATCGGCAAGAACATGGTGGCCTTCCTGCTGGAGGCGAACGGCTTCCAGGTGGTGGACCTCGGGGTGGACGTGCCGCCCGTGGCCTTCGTGGAGGCCATCCGACGGGAGCAGGCCCGGGTGGTGGGGATGAGCTGTCTGCTGACCGTGGGGCACCAGTCCATGAAGCGGACCGTCCAGGCCCTGGTAGACGCCGGGGTCCGGGAGCAGGTCCGGGTCATGATCGGTGGAGCAGCCACCAACGAGCAGGTCCGCGCCTACGTGGGCGCGGATGCCTGGGGCCAGAACGCCGCGGACGCGGTGCGCCTGGCCCGGGAGTGGCTGGGGGGAGGGGAGTCCTGATGCTGCCGGAAGGATGGAAAACCCGTTCCCGCGACGAGAAATGCGCCCTGCGCTTCTCCGCGTGGAAGGAAGGCTCGGGGATCCCTTTCGTCTCGGAGGAAGCCAGAAGGGCCTACCAAGAGCGAGTCCAGCGGTTCTGGGACGCGGTGGAGCTAAGGCGGCCGGACCGGGTGCCCATCAGCCTGGTCGTGGGGTTCTACCCGGCGAAGTACGCGGGGATCACTGCGTATGACGCCATGTACGACTACGACAAACTCAGCATGGCTTGGCGCAAGTTCAACGAGGAGTTCCCCGCGGATAGCCTCACCTCGTGTCTGCTCATCACCTCCGGACGGGTCGCGGAGATCCTGGATCTTCGGTTTTACCGCTGGCCCGGGCACGGGGTCCCGGAGGACGTCTCGTACCAGTACGTGGAGCGGGAGTACATGCGGGAGGACGAGTACGACTGGTTCATCGAGGACCCCACGGACTACCTCATGCGGGCCTGGATGCCCCGGGTGGTGGGAGCCCTGGAGGGGTTCGGGCACTTGTTGCCCGTGACCCCGTGGCTGGAGTGGCCCTTTGTGGGGCCGTACCTGGTGCGCTTAGGACTCCCGCAGGTCCAGCGGACCCTGCACGCCCTGCTGGAGGCGGCTCAGGCCACCTTGGAGTGGGTCCAGAAGGCCGCGGCCGTAGACCAGGAAACCTCTGGGAGGCTGGGACTCCCCAGCGTCTGGGGCGGGTTCAGCAAGGCCCCCTTCGACGCCCTGGCGGACACCCTCCGGGGCACGCGGGGCATCATGCTGGACATCTACCGCCGGCCGGACCGGCTCCTGCAGGCTCTGGACCGGATGGTGCCCCTCATGGTGCGGATGGGGGTGGAGAGCGCTGGGTTCGGGACTGGCCCCTTCGTCTTCATCCCCTTGCACAAGGGCGCGGACGGGTTCCTGTCCCGGGAGACCTTCCTGCGGTTTTACTGGCCGTCCCTCAAGGCGGTGCTGCTGGGCCTCATCGAGGAGGGCCTGGTGCCCTGGCTGTTCGTGGAAGGGAGCTACAACGAGCGGATAGACCTCCTGGCGGATCCGGACCTGCCGCGGGGTCGCACCTTCTGGCACTTCGATCAGACGGACATGAAGCGGGTCAAGCAGGTGCTGGGAGGCCGGGCCGCCTTCGGCGGTAACGTCCCCGCATCCCTGCTGCACCTGGGCACGCCCGAGGACGTGCGCCAGTACGTGCGGGAGCTCTTGGAGGCCGTGGCCCAAGACGGCGGGTTCGTGCTCCTCAACGGCGCGGTGCTGGAGGACGCCAAGGCGGAGAACGTCCGGGCCATGATCGAGGCGGGGTTAGAGTACGGACGGTATCGCTAATCAGACGCGCGGGGCAGGAACCCGAAAGCACCGGTGATGGACCTGCGGGGAAGGAGGACGCCCGTGGGCGTGGCCCGCACGGGGATGCTGCAGCATGCAAATGCTCGGCGGTGTCCAGGAGGAGCGCTTCCACGGCGCGTCCCTCGTGGAAGTGCCGGACGATCAGGGCTTCCAGATCCCCTCCGAAGGTGAGTACGAAGAGCGCGCCCTCCCCTGCCCCCTGCATCATCCGCGCCAGGGCCTGGCTATGCTGGCTATGGAAGTAGAGATCGGTTCCGAACCGCACCTCCCCGGGCTCCGGACCTCTACGGGCCCCGTCCAAAGCCAGCTCCGAGGGCGGATCAAGGAGGTGGCGAGTTCTGCCCCCTCCGCCGCGAGCGCGGAGGTGGGGCCGGGCCCGCTGGGCTTTACCTGGGTGCAGGAGCTTGAGGAGTCGGTGCAGGCGGGAGGCACGGGATGGGCGAGTCCAGGGCCGTACACGTGACCTTCGAGGGCGAGCCACCCCGGCGCGTGGCGGTTCGTCCGGGCACTACCCTTCTGGAGGCCGCACACGCAGCTGGGGTCCCCGTCGAGGCCACGTGCGGTGGACGCGGCCGGTGTCGCAGTTGCCGGGTCCAGATCCGGAAAGGACCCACTCCTCCTCCCACCCTCGCGGACCGCCTCCAGCTGGGCGAGGACGAGATCCACGAGCGGTTTCGCCTCGCTTGCCAGGCCGCGGTGTGGGAGGACTTGGTGGTGGCGGTGGCGCCTCCCCGGGAGGAGAGGGCCTTCCAGATCCTCACGGAGACCCGGGGGACGGCCCTCGAGGCAGTAGATCCGGGGGTGCGGAAGGTCCTCGTGCGGAGGTTCTCAGGCGTCCGGGAGGAGACCGTGGGGGCCCGGATGGAGGAACTCCTGCGGCAACTCCCGCAGCCCGTGGGGCAGGTGGAGGTGGAGGCGATCCGCAGCGGAGCGCTCCTTTTGCGGTCCCCCCCGGAGGCGGTGACCGCGGTCCTCTACGAGGATCGCCTCCTCCAGGTGGAGGCCGGGGACACCACGGGCGAGCTCTATGGGTTCGCGGTGGACATCGGCACCACCACGGTCGTGGGGTACCTTCTGGACCTGCGGGAAGGGGACCTCCGGGCCACCGTGGCCGCCTTGAATCCTCAATCCAGTTACGGCGGGGACCTCATGTCCCGCATCTCCTTCGCCCAGCAGGACCCGGGAAACGTCCGCAGGCTCCACACCCGGGCGATCCAGTGTGTAAACGGGCTCCTGGAAGAGGCGTGCCGCATCGCGGGCACCAGCCGGGACCGGATCTACAAGGTGGTGGTGGTGGGGAACACCATCATGCACCACCTCTTTCTGGGTGTGGATCCCAGTTCCGTGGGGCAGGCGCCTTACCTCCCCCTGGTCCGGACGGCCGTGCGGGTGCGGGCCCAGGAAGTCGGCCTCCGGCTCCCCCCGCACACCCCCGTGCTCCTGCTGCCCCTGGTGGCGGGGTTCGTGGGCGCGGACGCGGTCGGGATGGTGCTGGCGACCCGGATCTTCGAGAGCCCGCGGGTACGGCTTGCGGTAGACATCGGCACCAACGCGGAGGTGGTCATCGGGTCCCGCGCGCGCATCGCCGCCTGCTCCGCCCCCGCCGGCCCTGCCCTGGAAGGTGCCCAGATCCGGTGGGGCATGCGGGCCGCGCAGGGCGCGGTGGACCGGGTCTGGATCGAGGCGGCGGTCCGGTACCACGTCATCGGAGGAGGGCCACCCACGGGCGTCTGCGGGTCCGGGATCGTGGACGCGGTGGCGGGGTTGCTGGAGGTCGGGCTCTTGGATCCCTCGGGCCGGCTCGTGGTGGACCCTCCTCCGCGGGTCCCAGAAGCGGTGCGACGGCGGATCACGGTACTCCCCGATGGACAGCCCGCCTTTGTGCTGGTGCCCAAGGACGAGAGCGGCGTAGGGGAAGACATCGTGGTGACCCAGACGGACATCCGCCAGGTGCAGCTCGCCAAGGGTGCCATCCGGAGTGGGATCACGGTGGTGGAGCGGTACCTGGGCCTTGAGGATCGGGATCTCGCAGGGGTGCTGCTCGCGGGGGCCTTCGGAAACTACCTGCACCTGCCCAGCGCCATCCGCATCGGCCTGATCCCGCCTCTGCCCCAGGAGCGCATCGTCTACGTGGGGAACGCTGCGGGGATGGGGGCCCAACTCGTCCTGCTCTCGGAGCAGGAGGGCCGCCGCGCGGAGGAGCTGGCGCGGCGCATCGAGTACGTACCCCTCGCGGCCCAGCCGGATTTTCAGGAGGTCTTCCTCCGGTCCGTGCGGTTCCCGGAGTAGCGGCCTCCGGGAACCCGTTGGGCAGCCACTGGTGGCAGGGTGCATACTGAAAAAGCCGGCGGAGGAGCGTTCCGGTGTTCGGCCTGGCCTCTTTCCTGGGGGCGATCTTCTTGGCCTCCGCGTTCGCCGGGCTTCTGGGCTCTCTCGTGGGCCTGGGCGGGGGCGTGCTCCTCATCCCGCTGCTCACGGTGGGGTTCGGGATGGACTTCCGGCTCGCGGTGGGGACGAGCATCGTCTCCGTCATCGCCACGAGCAGCGGGGCTGCAGCCGCCTACCTGCGGGACCGGCTCACCAACCTCCGGTTGGGCGTGCTCCTGGAGCTCGCCACGACCCTGGGAGCCGTCACCGGGGCCCTGGTGGCGCCGCGCGTGCGGGAGGGGCTCCTCTTTGTGCTCTTCGGTCTTCTCCTCCTCCTCTCCGTGGTGCCTACGGCCGCGAAGCTCGGTGAGGAAGTCCCCCGGGGTGTGCGGAACGACGCCCTGGCCGAGCGGCTCCGCCTCGCCTCCTCCTACCCGGATCCCGCCACGGGCCGCTCGGTCCCCTACCAGGTCACCCGAGTCCCGCTCGGGATGCTGATGATGTACGGCGCGGGGGTGGCCTCGGGCCTGCTGGGAATCGGTTCCGGCGCGCTCAAGGTCCTCGCCATGGACACCGCCATGCGGCTTCCCATGAAGGTGAGCACCGCCACGAGCAACTTCATGATCGGGGTCACCGCGGCCGCAAGCGCGGGGATCTACTTCTGGCGCGGGGAGATTCCACCGCTCATCGCGGCGCCCGTGGCCCTGGGGGTGGTCACGGGTGCCGCCGTAGGCGCGAGGCTGCTTGCGCAGCTCAGCAACCGGGCGGTGCGGGGAGTTTTCGTGCCGGTTCTGGGGCTCGTGGCGGTGGAGATGATCCTGCGCGGGATGGGGAGGATGTAGGTGAGGGCCCGGCCCGTGGAGGAGCGCATCGGCGTCCTCCTCCGGACGGGAGTTGCGGTGGCGGGAGCCGTTCTGGTCCTGGGCTTTGCGGCGTTCTTCCTACATGGCTCCTCCCAGGGAGGGTTCCTGCAGGCCGACCTCCTCCGGCACGGGACCCCTCCTACCCTCCGAGAGCTCGCCCACGGGGATCCCGTGGCCCTCCTCCAGCTAGGCATCCTCCTGCTCATCCTGACCCCCATCCTCCGGGTGGCCGCGACCTTAGTGCTGTTCGCGGCGGAGAGGGACTGGATCTTCGTCGGCATCACCGCGGGGGTCCTGGGAATTCTGCTCCTGGGCCTTGCGGGGGTGGGCGGATGCGGATAAGGAGGTGGATCCGTGTCCGCGGAAATCGTGCTCCTGGGAAGAGGAGCTCCTCGGGGAAGACCTGGAGTACCGGCTCTCTACGGGCCGTCCCCCGGACGGGCTGCGGGACATCGCGGTGCACGAACTCCGCCCGGGCCCGGTGGACTACCCCGGAGAGGTGCGGGTCTCCGCCTTCCAGACCGTGCACTCCGCCTACAACCTCGCGTACCGGTTCGAGCACCCGGAGGGCTGCGTGGTGGTCTCCGGGGACACCGCGTACTTCGAGCCCCTCGCGGAGTTCGCCCGGGGCGCGGACGTCTTCGTGTTGGAGTGCTCCCTGGTGGAGGGGGCCCGGAGGACCGTTTACCGGGGACCGGAGGGAGAGCGGGTCTGGCAGTCCCTCCAGGGCCAGCACCTCACCGCCCGCCAGGCGGGCCTGCTGGCCCGGTCTGCGGGGGTGAGCCGGCTGGTGCTCAACCACCTCCCCCGGGGCGTGGACCCCGGGGAAATTGCCGCGGAGGTCCGGTCGGTGTACGACGGCGAGGTGGTCGTGGGGGAGGACCTGCTCGTGGTGCCCCTGCGGGGTCCGATGGGCCAGAAGTCCGGGTGAAGCTGGGGAACCAGGGAAGGCACGTCCGGAGCCGGGTAGTCTCCAGCGTGCGTGGGCGGAAGCGGAATCCGCGGAGGCCGCCCGGCAGGAACCCCGGCTTCCACCGCGAATCTCTGTTTGGTCAACTGGCCATGCCGCCCACCGCCATAAACCTGGGGATCACGAGCGCCCAGAGGCTTGTGGCCCTGCTCGTCCTCCACTTCCTCGAGGCCGAATCCGGGCTCAGCGAGGCAGACCTCCTGCGGAGGATCCGGGATCTGGGCGGGGAGGGGTTCTGGGTCCCCAACAAGGGCACGGTCTCCAAGGTGGTCCGGGGCCTCATCGCGGAGGGCTACGTGGAGGGGCGCTGGGTCAACCCGGAGGGCCGGCGGCGGTGGGCCCTCTCCATCACCGACGAGGGCCGCATCCACCTGCGGGTGCTGAAGCGGGAGTTCCGGAAGCGCCTGGACGCGGGCCGGCGGTTCTTCGACCAAGCGGTGCGGGAACTGTACGGCGGTTGAGCTCGAACCCCCTGGTCAACCCCACCTAAGACGCCCGGCACGGACTTTGCAACGCCCCCTCACCGGATCACGGGTCGTAGAGGAGGGAGGAAGGTGTTGGCAAACCTGCGCGTGCCGGTGAAGCTCGCGATCCTGGGGGCCGCGGGCCTGGTGGTGAGCCTCGTGCTCGGCGCCCTGCGCCTTGCGTACGACGCGTCGGCGCTCGCCACCGCGCGGCGGGAGGCCGTCGGCGTGGAAGCGGTTGAGAGCCTGAGCCACCTCTTCCAGCAGGTGGCCCTGCACCGGAGCCTGTCGGTGCAGCACCTGAGCGGCCGGGACGTGGCCCAGAAGCTCGCCCAGGCCCGGGAGGGGGTGGAGCGGGAGATGGAGAGGTTGTCCGCCCTGGACCGCCGGTCCGGCTCGATGCTGCGCACCTCAGAGCCGCTTGCGCGCATCCGGGAGGAGTGGAGCCGGATCGCCTCCGAACTCCAGCGGCTGGGGGCGGGGGAAAGTTTTGAGCGCCACTCCGCCCTCATCGAGCAGATCCTCGACCTCATCTACCACGTGGGCACCACCTCCGGCATCACCCTGGATCCCTACGCGGACGGGCTGTACCTCGGGAACGCGGTGCTGGAGCCGCTCCCGGAGATGATCGAGGCCATGGGGCAGCTCCGGGCGTTGGGCTCCGGCATCCTCGCACGGGGAAAGGCCGGCCCGGAGGATCTGGCCGAGCTGGCAGCCCGGATCGAGGCGATCCGGATGCTCAGAGCGCACGCGGAGCGGCAGCTCCGCCTCGCGCAAGAGGCTTCTCCCCGCATCCGGTCCGAGTTGGAGCCGGAGTTGGGTCCTGCCCGGGAGCGGCTGGAAGGCTACCTACGCACCGCGGAGGAGCAGGTGGTCCGCGCGGGATCCTTCACCCTCACCCCCGAGGACTTCTTCACCCAGGCCAGCCAGGCCATCGACGCCCAGTTCGAGCTGCTGCGGACGTCCACCCGGGTGCTGCGGGAGGTGCTGGACGCCCGCGTGGCCCAGGCCCGATCCCGCCTGGTGGGCCTGAGCGTCTTCCTCGCGGTCCTCCTACTCGGTACCGCTCTCCTCGCCACTGCGATCAGCCGCAACATCAACCGGCCCCTGGGCGAACTGGTCTCGGCCCTGGAGCGGGTGGGGAACGGAGACCTGCGGGTGCGGCTCCCGGTGCGGGGACGGGACGAGATCGCCCAGGTGGCTCAGGCCTTCAACCGCATCGTCGCGTGGCTGCACGAGACCGTGGGTCGGGTGCACGAGGTCTCGAGCACCCTCACCGCCTCCGCGGAGGAGATGGCGGCCACCAGCGAGCAAACGAACCGCAGCGTCTCGGAGATCGCCACCGCGGTGCAGGGGGTGAGCCAGGGTGCCGAGGTGCAGGCCCGCAAGGTGGGCGAGGTGGTGCAGGCCATCCAGCACATGACCCAGGCCCTGGGCGAGGCGGTCCAGGAGGCCGCGGACGCAGCCCAGGCCGCGGGCCAGGCACGGTCGGCCGCTTCCCAGGGCCGGGAGCAGATGGAGGAGGCCCGGGCCACCATGACGGGGATCCGTGGGGCGGCGGAGGAGATGGGTGAGGTGATCGGCTCGCTGCAGGAGCGCGGGCAGAACATCGGGCGGATCGTGAAGCTCATCACGGAGATCGCCTCGCAGACGAACCTGCTGGCGCTGAACGCGGCCATTGAGGCGGCGCGGGCTGGGGAGCAGGGTCGGGGGTTTGCGGTGGTGGCGGAGGAGGTGCGGAAGTTGGCGCAGGAGAGCGCGCAGGCGGCGGAGCAGATCGGGGGGATTTTGGAGGAGATCCGGTCGGAGACCCAGCGGGCCGTGCGGACCATGGAGCACACGAGCGCGGAGGTCGCCCGCGGCGTGGAGGTGATCGCCCGGGCGGACGAGGCCTTCGGCGAGATCCTGCGTACCGTGGAGGGGATGGTCCGGCGGGTGGAGCACGTCCGGGGATTCCTGGAAGAACTCTCCGGGGCGGCCCGACAGGTGGACACGGCCGCCGGGGACCTCGCGGGCATCAGCGAGGAGAACAGCGCCTCCGCCCAGCAGGTGAGCGCAGCCACGGAGCAGATCTCCGCCAGTAGCCACGAACTCGCCCAGCACGGACAGTCCCTCGCCCAGGTCGCCACGGACCTCCAGAGGCTCGTGGCCGCCTTCCAGGTTTGAGGACGGAGAAGGAGGTGAGGGAATGAAGCGCGGGCTGCGACGCTGGATGCGCCTTTCCAACTGGCCCATAGGCACGAAACTGCTGGCCCTGGCGGCCATCCCCACCCTCCTGGGGCTCGCAGTAGGCCTGCTGGGGCTGCGGAGCGTGGGCGCGGTGCACCGGGACCTGGAGACCCTGGGGAGCCGGAGGGCCGCGGCCCTGGCGCTGGTGCTCCAGGCGGACCGGGACCTATACCGGGCCCTCTCCGCCTTCTACCTCCTGCTGGCCACGCCCACCTGGCAGGCCAGTTACCGGGAGCTCGCCCAGGGGGTGGACGAGAACCTAAGCCGTGCGGTGGAGCGGGCGAACCGGGCCAAGGAGCTCGTCCCCGAACAGGGGATCGTCATGCTGCTGGACGGCTTCGCGGACGGGGTGCACCGGTGGCGGCAGGAGATCAACGCGGTCTGGAAGCTGTACGAACGGGGGGAGCTGCCTTCCTACACGGCCCTGCAGCGAGCCCGGACCGCGGTGATGAGCACCCTGGAGCCGGCCCGGCAGTACGTGGGGCAGGTGCAGGAGGCCTTTGAGGGCGCCACCCGGGCAGAGATGGCCGCGGCCGCGACCCGTACCGCGGGGATGCGCAGGGCCCTGTGGGCCTTGCTGGTGTTCGGGTTTGTGGTGGGCGGCGTCCTCGCGGTGTTCTCCGCGCGGGGGATGGCGAACCAGGTGGCCGCATTCCAGCACGCCCTCTCGTCCCTCGCGGGCGGGGACCTCCGGGTGCGGGTCCCCGTGGGAGGCGAGGACGAGCTCGGCCGGGTGTCCGCGGGCTTCAACCAGACCGCGGAGCGGCTGGCCGGTCTCGTCCACCGCATCGCCACCACCGCCGGGGAGGTAGCGAGCGCCTCCCAGCAGGTGGCCGCAAGCAGCGAGCAGATGAGCCGGAGTGCGGAGGAGATCGCCCGGGTGGTGCAGCAGGTGGCCGGGGGCGCGGAGCAGCAGGTGCGCAGCGTGACGGAGACCACGGAGACCTTGCGGCAGATGAGCCAGAGCCTGGAGGAGGTGGCCCAGAACACGGGTCGCACGGCCGCGCTGGCCCAGCAGGCCAACGAGGCCGCGGCGGAAGGAGCCCTGCGGGTGGAGCGGGTCGTGCAGGCCATGACGGGGATCCGTGGGGCGGCGGAGGAGATGGGTGAGGTGATCGGCTCGCTGCAGGAGCGCGGGCAGAACATCGGGCGGATCGTGAAGCTCATCACGGAGATCGCCTCGCAGACGAACCTGCTGGCGCTGAACGCGGCCATTGAGGCGGCGCGGGCTGGGGAGCAGGGTCGGGGGTTTGCGGTGGTGGCGGAGGAGGTGCGGAAGTTGGCGCAGGAGAGCGCGCAGGCGGCGGAGCAGATCGGGGGGATTTTGGAGGAGATCCGGTCGGAGACCCAGCGGGCCGTGCGGACCATGGAGCAGGGCGCCCGGGAGGTGGAGACCGGGGTGCGGCTTGTGGACGAGGCCGGGCAGGCCTTCCAGCGGATCCGCACCAGCGTCCACGACGTCACGGCCCGGGTGGAGGAGATCTCCGCGGCCACCCACCAGCTCGCCGCGAGCGCCCAGCAGATCGAGGGAATCGTGGCGCACCTTTTGCAACTCGCCCAGCAGAACAGCGCCTCCGCGGAGGAGGTGAGCGCGGCCACGGAACAGATCTCCAGCAGCACCCAGGAGGTCTCCCAGAGTGCCCAGCGCCTGGCTCAGGTGGCCGGGGAGCTGGAGCGGCTTGTGGCCCAGTTCACGGTGTAGGGATGTGCGGCACGGTTTTTGCATAATGTTCGGACGCGAGTCTCCCTGGGATTCTCGCAACCGGAACGGGTTGAGCACGATGCAGGCTGTCGCCATCACGGGTGCCGCGGAATCCTTCGCAAGCCGCCTCCGGGGCTTAAACGTCCTCCTGGTAGACGACGGGCAGGGCCTGCTGGAGGCCGTGGGAGCACGGCTCGAGCAGGAGGGAGCAGGTGTCCTGGTAGGCCGGGAGAAGGATCCGGGCGGAGCCCACGTGGTGGTCACCGCGGACCCGAAGGCCGTACCCGAACTGGTGGCCGCCTATCCGGGTTGTCCGGTGCTCGTCGTGCACCCCACGGGCACCGTGGAGGAGGCGGTGATCGCGGTGCGCCACGGGGCCCTGGACTTCCTCACGGGTCCTGGGTGGGAGGAGCGGCTGCTCGTCCGGGTGCTGGAGCTGGCGCAGGACCGTCGGCTGCGGGAGGAGCGGGCCCGGTTGCAGGCGGACCTGGCCCGGGCGTACCGGTTCGACGGGATGGTGGGGACGAGCCCCGCCATGCTGGAGGTCCTGCGGGTGGCCTCCATCGTGGCCCCCACGGACGCCACGGTGCTGCTGGTCGGGGAGAGCGGCACGGGCAAGGAACTGGTGGCCCGGTCCATCCACCTGCAGAGCCGCAGGTCCAACGGGCCGCTCGTGGTGATGCACTGCGGCGCCATTCCCGAGACCCTGCTGGAGACGGAGATCTTCGGCCACGAGAAAGGGGCCTACACGCACGCGCTCACTTCCCGGCCGGGGAAGTTCGAACAGGCCCACGGGGGCACCATCTTCCTGGACGAGGTGGGCGAGATGTCGCCCCGCATGCAGGTGAAGCTGCTGCGGGTGCTGCAGGAGCGGGTGGTGGAGCGGGTGGGGGGCACCCGGCCCATCAAGGTGGACTGCCGGGTGGTGGCGGCCACCAACCGGGACCTGCACCGGATGGTGCAGGAAGGGACCTTCCGGGAGGACCTGTACTACCGGCTCAACGTGGTGACCCTACGGCTTCCGCCTCTCCGGGAGCGGATGGAGGACGTGCCCCTGCTCGCGGAGTTCTTCGTGCAGAAGTATCGCAAGCAGACCGGCAAGCCCGTGCGGGGGCTGCGGGAAGCGGCGCTGCGCAAGCTCCTGGAGTATTCGTGGCCCGGCAACGTGCGGGAGCTGGAGGCGGTGATCCACCGGGCCGTGATCCTGACCCAGGACGAGTGGATCGGCGCCGGGGACATCCGACTGGACGGTGCCGCCTGAAGTTCCGGGCGGCAGGGGAGTTGCAATCCCACGGGTGGGAGGCGGACGCGTGGAGCCGCTGCGGTGCGTGGCGCTCAGGCCGGATCCCCTGGAGGGGGATGGATCCCCTGTGGCCTTCCGCTGGGTCCCCACCCTGGACGCGGCGCGGGCCGTGCTTCTGAGCGAGGAAGCGGACGCCCTCGCAGTGGACGTGGCGGCCATGGGCGAGGAGGGCTTGGAGGCCGTGTCGGTGCTCGCCCGGGCGCACCCACACCTCCCCGTGGTGGCCGTGGCCACTCCTGGGCAGATGCCCGAGGCGGTGCGGCGCGGCGCGCGGGGGTTGCTGGCTCCGCCCGCCACGGGCAGGGTCCTCGCGGAGGAGGTGCTCTCCGCGGTGCGGACGCATCGGGCGTTCCGGGAGGAGGTGCAACTCGCGGTGCTGCGGCCGCTCCAGCAACTGCGGGATCTCGTGCCTGCGGACGGGAGCCCAGAGGGAGTGCTGCGGCGGCTGGTGGAGATCGCCCGGCAGAGCCTGGGGGCGGACCGGGCCGCGGTGGTGACCCTGAGCCCGCAGGCCCAGAACCTGATGGTGGCCACGGTGCAGCGGGCGGGCGGCTCGTTTGCGGAGCACCTGTGGACGCTCCTGCCGGACCGTCTGACCCACGCACGCTTGCCCGCGGAGGATCCGCAGGAGGTGCTCACCGCGGCCCTCGCCACCGGGGACCGGACCCTGGGCGCCCTCACGGTCTTCCGGACCCGGTCGCGGGAACCCTTCGGCCCTGTGCACCGGGAGCTACTGAACCTTCTGGGCGTTCTGGGAGCCCTGCCCCTCCTCCAGGTGGACCTCGTACGTCGGGTCCAGCAGGCGAACCAGAGTCTCGTGAACGCCCTGGCCTACGCCTGCGAGCTCCACGAGGCCACCTTGCGGGGCCACAGCGAGCGGCTCGCGTGCTACGCGGTGGCCGTGGGCCGGCGACTGGGGTTTTCGGAGTGCGCCCTGCAGGAACTGCGGGTGGCGGGGATGCTGCACGACGTGGGCAAGATCGGCATCAGCGATGCCATCCTGCTGAAGCCCGGGCCCCTCACCCCGGAGGAGTTCGAGACCGTGAAGCGGCACACGGTGATGGGTGCGGAGATCCTCTCCGCGGCAGGATTCGGGGACGAGGTGGTGCGCTGGGTCCTGCACCACCACGAGCGGTGGGATGGCCGCGGATACCCCATGGGGCTTCGGGGAGAGGAGATCCCCGTGGGGGCCCGGATCTTGGCTGTGGTGGACGCCTTCGAGGTGATGACCGCGGGCCGCATCTACCGGCCCGCGGTCCCCGTGGAGGCGGCGGTGGAGGAGCTCCGGACCCAGCGGGGGCGGCAGTTCGACCCCGAAGTCGTGGACGCCTTTGTGGAGGCCCTCCGGAGCGGCGAGGCCCGTGTAGACCTGGAATCGGGGAGGTGAGCGCGGTGGACCGCAAAGCCTCAATTGAACCCGAGCAGCACCTGGTGGTGGTGCGGCTCGATCAGGAGCGGTACGGCTTCGCCATCGAGCACGTGCACGAGATCATCCGGATGCAGGAGGTGACCCGCATCCCCCGGGCACCTGCGTTCGTGGAGGGCGTCATCAACCTCCGGGGTCAGGTGATCCCCGTGCTGGACCTGCGGCGGAGGTTCGGGCTTCCCGCGGAGGAGAGGGACGGCTCGACCCGCATCGTGGTGGTGGAGATGCACGGGAACCGGGTGGGCGTGGTGGTGGATGCGGTGCTGGAGGTGCTCCGGGTCCCCGAGAGCAGCGTGGTGCCGCCGGAGGACCTGTTGGGCTCCAGCCAGGTGGCGTTCCTCCGGGGGATCGCCAAGCACGGGGACGGGCTCATCCTCCTGCTGGATCTCCAGCGGGTGCTGGAGGTCGCTGAGCAACAGGCCCTCCGGGAGTTTCAGCCCGCCCTCGGGGGGGGAGACGGTGCACCTCGCTAAGCTCCTCCCCACCTTCCTCGCGGAGGCAGACGAGCACCTCCAGGCTCTCGAGGAGGGAGTCCTGCGCCTCGAGCGAGAGGGGGTGGAGGCGGACCTCGTCCGCGACCTCTTCCGGAGGGCCCACACACTCAAGGGGAGCGCGGGAGCCCTCGGCTTCCGGCGGATGGCGGAGCTCACACACCGCATGGAGGAGGTGTTGGATGTCCTGCGCCGGGGCCGTCAGGACCCGGAGGGCTTGGCGGATCTCCTGCTCGCGTGCGTAGACGCGCTCCGGACCCTACGGCAGGAGGTTGCGGAGGCGGGCGAGGAGCGCACGGAAGTGGAAGACCTCGTGCGGCGGCTTGAGGCCTGGCAAGGGAGGCCCACGGAGATGCTGCACCCCGTGGAGGTCCGGATCCGGATGCGGGAGGACTGCCCCATGCGGGCCGCCCGGGCCCTCGCCCTCCTGCAGCTGCTGCGGCGGGAGGGCGAGGTGGAGCAGGTGGTCCCCTCCGAGGAGGAGATCCGCCGGGGGAACGTGGACCTGGAACTCATCTGCCGGGCCCGGGTACGGGAGCCGGAGGCCCTGGTGCAGCTCCTCTCGGGCGGGGACGTGGAGTCCGTGCGGGTTCTGCCCGCCTCGGACGCCCCGCGGGACGAGCGTTGGCTCGACCTGGGCCCCCAGGCGCGGGGCAAACTCTCCGACGATCCGGAGGCGACCCGGCGGGCCGCCCTGCGCACCGTGCGGGTGGACGTGGAGCGGCTGGACCGGATCATGAACCTCGTGGGGGAACTGGTGGTGGACCGCATCCGGTTCCAGCAGATCGCCCACCGGCTCCGGTCGGGCGGAGGCGACCCCGCCCTCGCGGAGGAACTGTTGGACGCCTCGGCCCACCTGGGCCGAGTCGCCAGGGACCTTCAGGCCCAGGTGCTCAAGACCCGCATGCTGCCCATCGAGCACCTCTTCAGCCGCTTCCCCCGCTACGTGCGGGACCTGGCACGACGGGCCGGCAAGGAGGTGGAGGTGGTGCTGGAGGGGCAGGATGTGGAGCTGGACCGGTCCATCCTCGAGCAGCTCGGCGGCCCCCTCATGCACCTCGTGCGGAACGCGGTGGATCACGGCATCGAGCCCCCGGAGGAGCGGGAGCGGCTCGGCAAACCGCGGCCGGGCCGGCTGCGCCTAGCGGCCTACCAGGAGGACGGGATCGTGGTGGTGGTGGAGGACGACGGCCGGGGGATTGACACGGACCGGGTGCGTCGCCGGGCCGTGGAGCTGCGGATCCTGAGCCCGGAGGCCGCCTCGCGTCTGTCGGAACGGGAGGCGGTGGAGCTCATCTTCCACCCGGGGCTCAGCACCGCGTCCGCGGTCACGGACGTCTCCGGCCGGGGCGTGGGCATGGACGCGGTGCGGGCCGGCGTGCAGGCGGTGGGCGGGAGCCTGGAGGTGGAGACGGGGTGGGGGAAGGGCACCCGGTTCGTTCTGCGCCTCCCCCTCACCCTCGCGATCGTGCGGGCGCTCACCGTGGCCTGCGGCGGGGAGCGCTACGCGATCCCCCTCTCTTCCGTGCACGAGATCGTGGAGGTGCCCGCCTCTCGCGTGCACCGGGTGGGATCGTGCCGGACCACGGTGCTGCGCGGTTCGGTGCTTCCCTTGGTGTCCGTACACGAGATCCTGGAACTGCCGGTGCCTCCGGATCCGGACCGGCTCCTGTGCGTGGTGGTAGGCGTGGGCCGGCGGCGGGTGGGGCTTTGGGTGGACGGGGTGGTGGGCGAGGGGGAGGTGGTGGTGAAGCCCTTGGGGAGCTCCCTCGGCGAGGTGCCCGGGGTTTCCGGGGCCACCATCCTTGGGGACGGGCGGGTGGCCCTCATCTTGGATCCCGTGCGCCTCGTACGTCTCGCGGTACGGGAGGAGGAACTGGCGCATGTCGGCTAGGGTCCTGGTGGTGGACGATGCGGCCTTCATGCGGGCCATGCTCCGAGAGGTCCTCACCAACAGCGGTTTCCAGGTGGTGGGGGAGGCGAGCAACGGCCTTGAGGCCATCGAGCGGTACGAGGAGACGAAACCCGACGTGGTGACCATGGACATCACCATGCCGGAGATGGACGGAGTACGGGCGGTCCGGGAGATCCTGCGCCGGGATCCCGCGGCCCGCATCGTGATGGTGAGCGCCATGGGACAGCAGGCCCTGGTGGTGGAGGCCATCCAGGCGGGCGCAAGGGACTTCGTGGTGAAGCCCTTCGATCAGACGCGCCTGGTAGAGGCCATCCGGAGAGCCCTTCGGTAGCGGGAGGGAAGCATGGTCAGCCTGGAGCTCGCGCCCGTCACGGTCGTCCAGCCCGAAGCCCGAGCCCTGCAGGTGGTGCTCGCGGCGACCGCCATCCTCCCCCTCCCCGTGCAGGAACTGCTGAGCCGGGTGGAGCAGGAGCTCGCGGAGAACCCGGTGCTGGAACGGGTGCCGTGGACGTGCCCGCAGTGCGGCACGGAGGCGGAGGGGCTCACATGCGGCCGGTGTGGGTACGGCCTGCTGGGCGGAGCGGCCCGGTTCCGGTGGGAGCGGACGGACTCGAGACCCCGGGAGGAAGGCCCCTCCGCCCTGGAGTTCGTCCGGGCACCCGCGAACCTCCTAGACCACCTGGAGGCCCAGCTGCGGGTGAGCGTGCGGGACCCGGAGCTGCTCCGGGTGGCCCTGTACCTTCTGGGATACCTGGACCCCCGGGGCTACCTCGAGGGCGAGTTGCGGTACGTGGCCGCGGAGCTCGGGGTCCCAGAGGCCCTCGCGGAGCAGGCCCTGCGGGCCGTGCAGGCCCTGGAACCCGCAGGCATCGGAGCCCGGGACGTGCGGGAGTGCCTGCTCCTGCAGCTCGAGCGGCTTCCGGACCACCCGCTCCGGGACCTCGCGCGGACCCTGGTGACCCTGCACCTGGAAGATCTGGCCCGGGGCCGGCACGAGGCGGTAGCGGCGCGGTTGGGGGTGCGGCTGGAAGCCGTGCACGAGGCCCTCCGCTACCTGCGGACCCACGCGGTGCCTTCGCCCGCGGACGCCTTCTACGCGGAGTACGGCGGCCGCGAGGTGCGGCCCGAGGAGCTCGCGATCCCCGACGTGGTCCTCACCCGCACGGAGGAGGGCTACCGGGTGGAACTCGTGGCCCAGGCCGCCCTCGCCCTGCGGATCAACCCTCTCGTGCGGCGGGCGCTCCTCGGTGCGGATCTCTCGCCCGAAGAACGGGAGCGGCTGCGGGCCCACCTCCGCCGGGGCCGGCTGTTCATCGAGGCAGTGCGCCGGCGCAACACCATGCTCTACCGGTGCACGGAGTTCCTCGCGCGCTACCAGCGGGCGTTTCTCGACCACGGCCCCCGGTTCCTCCGCCCGCTCACCCTCACCCAGGTGGCCCGAGAGCTGGGGGCTTACGAGTCCACGGTGAGCCGGGCCCTCGCGGGCAAGTTCGTGCAGATGCCGGACGGCCGGGTGGTCTCCTTCGAGGTGTTCTTCGATGGAAGCCTCCCCGTGCGGGAGCGGATCCGGGAGTTCGTGGCCTCAGAGCCTCCGGACCGGCCCCTCACGGACGAGGATCTGGTGGAGCGGCTGCGGGAGGAGGGGATTTTCCTGGCCCGACGCACGGTGACCAAATACCGGGAGATGGCGGGAATCCCCTCCGCGCGCGTGCGGCGGAGGATGCGGCCCGCTTGACGCCCGCGCGGAATGTCCTTATGATCCGAACGACAGCTTTCAGAAAGTTCACCGCCGGGGACTGAGGTGTCCGAAGGGAGTGGGGTGCGCGGCTTCAGAGCGCTCTTGCCGGTCCTCCTCGCGGTTTTCTTGAGCTCAGGTTGCGGTCTCATGTCCCTTCTCGCGGCGACGAATCCTCCGCCCGCTCCCCTGCCAAGCCCCTCCGCCTCCCCGATCTCCCCGGCACCCCTGCCCTTCCTCCAGGTGGTCTCCACGGCGCCGCGGGACGGGGAGACCGGGGTCTCCCCGCTCACGGAGATCGTGGTGACCTTCAGCGACATCATCCGGCGGACCACTGCGTGCCTGTCCATCACCATCGAGCCCCCTCCCCTCGCGGGCCCCACCTCCTGCACCCTCACCTCCGGTGGGCAGGGCGTGCGGCTGGGCGGCCTGCGGCTCTCGAACAGCACCACCTACACGGTGACCGTGGAGCCGGGGGTGGAGAGCGTGGACGGCCGGGTACTGCTCCAGCCTTACACGTGGAGGTTCACCACCCGGCCCCCGTCCGCGCCCGTGACCCTGGTCCTGGGGCCGGTGGCGACGGGGACGGTGTGCAGCAACGGGGCGGTTTCCCCTACGATGATGGCTGGGGACGACGCCACTCCGGCTACCGGGCCCTGCAACGGTCAGGCAGCCGCCGCGGCCTTCGTGGCCTTCCGGGTGCCCCCGGAGCTCGCGGCTCCGGGGGTGAGCGTGGTGAGCGCGGTGTACACCGGCCAAAGGCAGACATTCGCCGGCGACCCGTGGTCGAGCTGGCCCAGCCTCTGGGCCCACGGGGTGGCATGGCTGGACGACACCTCTCCGGGCATCCTCGCTTGGGACGACTTCTTCGCCTCCCCGCTGGCCTCGGTCGTCGCGGTATTCGGGGGCACTCAAACGCCTACACCCCTCCCCTTCTCTTTCGACGCGACCTCTCTCGTGCGGGCGCAGCTCTCGAAGACCCACATCGGGATCCGGTTCGTCTTCACGACGACGGCCGATGGCGATGGGAACGACGACCTCGAGCAGTTCTTCGCTCCTTCCTTGCAGGTGACGTACACCACCCCGTGAGGGGACCGGCATGACGCCGCTGAGAGACCGGCGTAGTCTTCGGGCCGCGGCGGTGGCGGGCGTGTTGCTGCTGGCCACCTCCGGCTGGGCTGCCCCCGAGAGGGAGCCCCCGGCCCGGCTCAGGCTCACTGTCTCGGCCGGGCAGCGCTTGGCCCTGGTGGTCCAACCGGGCTACACGATGTTTCTGCTCTTTCCGCGGGCCGTGGAGTACATCGCGCTTGGGAACCAGCGGGTGGTGCGGGCGTGGGTGCGGGCTCAGGAGGGGACCGTGGCCCTGTACGCGGTGGGGCGGTCCGGGTCCACGAACCTCCACGTCCGCGTGGCCGGGCAGCTCCTGATCTTCTGGGTGGCGGTGGGCCGCCGGCGGACGGCGGACATCGTGGAGGTCGCTTTCCCTCGCCCCCCTGCGCCCCGCCCTTTATCCCAGAAGGCCCCCCCTCCCCGCCCGAGGGCCCGGAGTTCCCCAGTCCCTACCCCCCCTACGCAGGTCCTCCCACCTCCAACGCCTACCCCTGCGCCGACCCCGACCCCTGAACCCACGGCTAGCCCGCCTACGGCACCGGTTGTGCAAGCCTCCCAGCCGGAGGCCCCGGCGCAGGAGGTGCTTGCCCAGGGCCAGGGGCTGGGCCTAGTGGTGCGGTTGCGCCTCCGGAACACGGGGACCAACTGGTCTGAGGCTTGGGTGCCCGCCGCGGTCTCGATCCTGCTGATCGGGCTCCCGGTGCTTCCGGCCACCCTGATTTACGAGCACGAGGCGACGGTGGAACTCCTGGGGATGCGGGCGAGCGGGCGGCTGCCCATGCGGAAGAGGTACGTGATGATGGTGAAGCAGGGCGACCCGGAGGGGATCCTGGAGGTGCAGCTGCCCGCGGGGAGGGTTGGGCTCCGGGTTTGGGGGGAGGGGGAGAGGCTCCGGGTGGAGCTGGACCCCGCGGTCGGGTCCGGAGCCTTCGAGGGCGTCTACGGGAGGGGAGAACTTTACCGGACCGGGCAGGAGGGAGGCTTCGGGGTGTACGAGGGCGTGGTGGCGTTCGGGTGGGAGAGCCGGCCGGAGGCCATCTCGAAGCTCCGCACGGCCCTGGGGGGCTCGGATCCAGGGATCGCGGAGGCCGCGATCCGGGCGGTGCAACAGGCGCCCGCTGTCCCCCTGGGCCGTCCCCCCTCAAGACAGGCGGGCGGTTCAGGGGAGGGCTCGGGGGAGAGGGTGGTGTGGAGGCCTGCGGGCCGCGTGGGGACCGGGGAGGTGGAGCTGAATCTCGACCGGGCGGCCCGGGTGCGGGTGGTGGTGGCTGGGGGAGAGGACTCCCGCGTGGTGTACGAGGCGGAGCATCGGGGCCCGAGCTCGGTGCGGGTGCCCGTTTCGTGCTCGGGGCCATGCGTGGTTCTCGTGTACGTGGACGGGAATTTGGCCGCCCAGATCCGGCCTTGGACGGCCGAGACCGGAGGACGATGAGGGCTCTTCCTCAGGAAGGGCGGAAAGGCGGGGAGGTGAAGCCGGTGCCCAGGCGGGCAGGTGACCTGCTGGTGGACAAGGTGCTGGTGCCCGCGGGGATCGGGCTCTCCGGACTGGTGCTGGCCCTCTCCGCCGCCGGGGTATGGATGCTGGCCTCTCCGGCCCATGAGCCGTCCGCGGAGGCACAGGTGCTCGTGGCCGCGGTCGGGATCCCCGCAGGCGAGGCCATCCTCCCTCAGGCTGTACGGCAGGAGACCCTCCCGCGCGACCGGGTGCCCCCGGACGCGGTCTCCCGGTTCGAGGAAGTCGCGGGTATGGTGGCTCGGCGGTCCATCGCAGCGGGCGAGGTCCTCTCCGCGGATGCCCTACAGCGGCCCACTCGGGTGGTGGACGTGGCGGGCTCGGTGGAGGAGGGGATGCAGGCGGTCACCGTGGTGGTGCCCGAGAGGGACGCGGTTATGGGCCGGCTCCTCCCGGGTGACCGGGTAGACGTGCTCGGCACCTTCTCGCGGCCCTCCCCGGTCACCCGAGTCCTGGTCCGGGGAGCCCGGGTGGTCCGGGTGGACCGGACCGGGGGCCAGGAAGCGGATGGGGACAGGGCCGTGGCGGTCACCTTAGAGGTGCCCGCTCCCTCGGTCCCCGGGGTCGTGCTGGCCCAGCACTCCGGGAGGGTCACCCTCGTGGCCCGATCCTCGAGGGAGCAGCAGGTCGAGACGAGGTCAGGAGGGCCTGCGGCAGGTCTTTCGGATCTCATCAAGCCCTCGGAGATCCAAAGGCCCTACCCCAAGCCCTCCCCAGCCCCAAGCCCGTCCACCTTCCTCCCTCTGCCCCCGCCCCCTCGGTTCCCGCCGGCCGTGACGGTCCAGCCCCGGAGAGCACTACCCCCTTCCTCGGCCGGACCTAGGCCCCGCCCGCCGCGCCCGAGGGAGCCCGGTCCGGCTTTCCACGGCGGGGAGCCTCAGTTCATCGAGGGGAGTGGCCTTCGGGATCGGGGCTTTATGGCTCAGAGCCCTTCCGGAGCGAGCCGGTGAGGTCTGGGTTCTCCTGCCCGTGCACCTCCACCCCGTCCCCGCCTCGGGCCTTCACCGCGTACATGGCGGCATCCGCCGCGGTGAGGAGCCCGTCCGCGGTGAGGGCGTGGTCCGGGAAGAGAGCGACGCCGCAGCTGCAGGTGATCCGCACGGAAGCGTCGAGTTCCGCCTCCGCCCACGCCCGTACCGCCTGCACGACCCGCTCCGCCACGGCCCTGGCCCTCGTCCCGTCCGCGGGGTAGAGGAGGATCCCGAACTCGTCCCCGCCCAGCCGGCCCAGGAGATCCGTCTCCCGAAGCCGGCTGCGGATGCGGCGGACCACCGCCCGGAGCACCTCGTCCCCGGTTTGGTGCCCGAACCGGTCGTTGACCTCCTTGAACCCGTCCAGGTCCAGGAACAGCAGGGCGCCGCTTTGGGCCATGGTCCGGCTCAGGGAGATCCGCCGCTCGAGGGCCTCCTGGAAGCTGCGACGGTTGAGGGCGCCCGTGAGCGGGTCGTGGCTCGCGAGGTAGGTGACCTCCAGCTCGTACCGCTTCTGCTCCGTGATGTCCTCCACGCTCCCCTCGTAGTACACCGGGACCCCAGAGGCGTCGCGGATGACCCGGGTGCTCTCCCGGATCCAGATCTCCGCGCCGTCGTAGCGGCGCCACCGCACCTCAAACCCAGAGACCACCTCTCGATCGTCCACGAGTTCCTGCCAACGCGCCCGATCCCCGGGATCCACGTAGAGATGGGCGGCGTTCGTCCGGAGGAGGGTCTCCCGGTCCGGGTAGCGGAGGAGGCGCACCAGGGCCTCGTTGGCGTCCAGGATCTGGCCCGTGGGCGTGGACCGGTACAGCCCCACGGGCACCCGCTCGAAGAGGAGGCGGTACCGGAGGTGCTCCTGCACGCGGGCCACGACCCCAGCGGCGATGCGGGCGACGAGCATGCAGAACCGCAGGGCCGGCTCTGGGATCTCCCTCCGGGAGAAGTAGTGGGCCTCCAGGACCCCGATGGGCTCCTTCCCGGAGACCATGGGGAGGAGCAGGACGGTCTGCACCCCGGCCTGGCGCAACCGTTCCGGAACCCGGTAGGGCGCGGCGTTCAAGTCCACGAGGAGGGGGGAGCCCGTATGCAGGGCCCACGCCGGGCCGCTAGAGTCCACCGGGCGCAGGGGGAGCCGGACGTGCTCCAGCCGCCCCTCTGGCCGGCCCCACCCCGCCACCGGCTCCAGGTAGGTCCCAGAGGGGTCCACTACCAGGAGGGCTAGGCGATCGGGTTGGAGCCGGTCCCGCAGCACCTCGAACACCGCCCGGGCCACCCCCTCGAGGGTGTTCGCGTCCACGAGGGCCTGGGCCAGGCGCGAGAGGCGCTCTTCTTCCCGCTCCCGCGTCCTCTGCACGCGAGCGAAGAGCCGGGCCCGATCCACAGCCACCCCGAGCTGCTCCCCGATCACCCGCAGGAGGTCCAGCCCGGCTCTCTCCATGGGCTCCGGATCCGCCTTCGCCAGGTTGAGGATGCCGAGGACCCGATCCCCGGTCCGGAGAGGCACGGAGACGTGCAGGGACAGCCCCTCCGCTCCCTCAAGGAGGCGGGCGAGCCGCTCGCACTGCACCTCCGCGAGGTTTGTGGGCTCCCGGAGGTTCCCCTCCAGGAGCATCTGCTGGCACAAGCACGGGGACCAGCGCAGGGCAGCCCGGTCCTCCGCCTCCAACCCTGGAGGGAGGCCGGAGGCGGCCGCAAGCCGAAATCCTTCGTCTTCTTCCCACAGGAAGATCCACCCGGCAGGTAATCCCACGAGCTCCAGGATCAGGGGGAGGGCGGAGCCCAGCATGGGTTCGAGCTCGGTGTGCCGATTCAGGTGCTCCGCCACCGCGAGGAGGATTCCGAGACGGTTGTGGGAGTCGGACACACGATCCACCCTTGCCTCCGGCGCCGTTTGGGCCGCGGTGTTGCAAGATCCCTGCCGCGGGTCCCGCCCGCGTCTGCGTAGACTCTAGGGTTTCCGGCACCGATCTTGCAAGGCTCGAGGATGGCATGGTGGTGGATCCCACGGGCCGGTACCTGCTGGCCGCCCTGCGGGCCTTGGGCCGCCGGTACGCGGTCCTCGCCGGAAACCTGGCCAACGCCCACACCCCGGGGTATGTACGGGCGGACGTGGACTTCGGGGCGACCCTCCGGGCCCTGTGGGAGGAAGCGCCCGCGGACGGGGTGCCCTCTGAGGGCGTCGCCTTCGTCCGGTGGGACGGCACGGAGGTGGATCCGGAGCTGGAGGCCGTGGAGATCGCGCGCACGGGCCTCCAGATGATGGCCCTCACCACCGTGCTGGGGGCGAAGTTGGAGATGCTGCGGTCGGCCATCCTGGAGGGCCGGCGCTAAGCGAGGAGGTGGCGCATGGGGTTGTTCCGTGCCCTGGAAGCCAGTGCGAGCGCCCTCACCGCAGAGCGGGTGCGCATGGAGGTGATCACGAGCAACCTCGCCAACGCGAACACCACCCGGGGTCCCGAGGGACCCTACCGCCGGCGGGTGGTGCTCTTCGCACCTCTTGTGGACCGTTTCCTCGCGTCCCTGGCTCCGGTCCCCGCGTCCGAGGCGAGGGGTGTGGTGGTGGCGGGGATCGTGGAGGATCCCACCCCGCCGCGTCGGGTGTACGATCCCGGGCACCCAGATGCAGACGCGGACGGATTTGTCACCCTACCGAATGTAAATCCCGTGGCGGAGTTGACCGATCTCGTCGCCTCCGCCCGGGCCTACGAGGCCAACGTGATGGTGCTCAACACCGCCAAGCAGGCCATCCTGAGGGCCCTGGAGATCGGCAGGAGGTAGGGATGGAGATCCACGGCATCGGCTCCCTCGGCCCCGTTTCCGGATCCCCGATCCGGGAGACCCTCTTTGCGTTCGCGGAGGCCCTGGAGCGGGCGATGCGCAGCGCGGACGAGCTGCAGCGCCGCGCGGATGCCGCGGCCGCGGCCCTCGCGGATGGGCGGACGGACGACGTGCACGCGGTGATGGTGGCGGTGGAGGAGGCGAACCTGGCGTTGCAGCTGGCCATCCAGGTGCGCAACCGCCTGCTGGAGGCCTACCAGGAGCTGATCCGGATGCAGGTGTAGGGAGGGCGCGCGCCGGATGGAGGCGTTGCGGCGGTTTTGGTCCACCGAGCTGCGGAACCGCCGGGTGACCCTGGTGGCGGTGGGTCTCGGCTTGGTGGCCCTGGTGAGCGCCTGGAGTTTTCTGCGTCGGCCGGAGTACGTGCCCCTGTACGGCCGGCTGGGGGTGGAGGAGGCCGCCCGGGTGGTGGAGGCCCTGCAGAAGTTGGGGATTCCCTACCGGCTTTCAGGTGCGGGCACCACGGTAGAGGTCCCGCGGGACCGCCTGTACGCAGCCCGGTTGCAGCTCGCGGCCCAGGGGCTGCCCCGGAGTGGGGGCGCAGGATGGGAGCTGTTTGACCGGAGCTCCTTCGCGGCCACGGAGCTCGTCCAGCGGGTGAACCTGCAGCGGGCCCTGGCCGGGGAACTGGCGCGCAGCATCGAGACCCTGGAGGCCGTGGAGTCCGCCCGGGTCCACCTCACCCTGCCCGAGGACCGGCTGTTCCAGGAGGAGAGCGTCCAGCCCAGCGCTTCGGTGGTTCTGCGGCTGCGCCCCGCCGCCCAGCTCGGGGGAGCCCAAGTGCGGGCCATCCGGCACCTGGTGGCGAGCGCAGTGGAGGGGCTTTCCCCCGAACGGGTGACCGTGGTAGATACGGAGGGCCGGCTCCTCTCCCCGGGTCAGGAGGATCCCGCAGGGGCCATCGCCACCCAGATGGACGAGCGGGCCCAGGTGGAGGCCGCCCTGCAGGGCCGGCTGCAGACCATGCTGGATCAGCTCCTCGGCCCAGGCCGCGCTATCGCCCGGGTGAGCGCGGAGGTGGATCTGAGCCGCCGGCAGGTGGAGCAGGAGAGCTTCAGCCCGGAGCAGCGGGCCCCGACCTCAGAGGTGTCCGTGGAGGAGTCTTACACAGGCCGCGGCGGGATCCCGCCCGGTGGTCCTGCCACGAGCTCGGTCCCCTCGTACGCCGCGAACCTAGCCTCCCAGGGCGGGGCCGAGTACCGGAGGCGGGAGTCCCGGGCCACCTACCAGGTAACCCGGCGCGTGGAGCGGGCGGTGAGCACGGGCGGAATCCGGCGGCTGTCGGTCGCGGTGCTGGTGGATCAGCGGGTCCCCTTGGAGGCCGTGCGGGCCCTGGAGCCTTCCATCGCGGCCGCGGTGGGCCTGGACCGGCGACGGGGAGACGTGCTCGTGGTGCAGGCGGTGGAGTTCCCAGCCGCCCGGGCTCCGGAGGAACCCCGGGCTACCACCGCGCAGGCTGCGGCGCGCAGGAAGCTCTCCCTGACCCTCCTGTTGGCCGCCGCGGGGGGGGCTCTCCTCCTGCTCCTGATGCTGGCCCTGTTGCTCCTCCGGCGCAGGCGGTGGTCCGTCACCGTGGAGCCGGTCCAGCCCCTCCCGCCAGCTCTGCCCGAGCCCCCGGAGGACGAGGGGGAGCGCTTGCTCCAGGTGCTGCGGGAGCGACAGGACGGGGAGAGCGCCCCGCAGCGGGAGCTGCAGCGGCTGGCGCAGGAGCGGCCCGCGGAGGTGGCCGCGGTGATCAAGAGCTGGCTCGCGGAGAAGTAGGCCATGCCTGCCCGAAACGCCCTCTCCGGACGTCAGAAGGCGGCGATGCTCCTCGTCTCCCTGGGGCCGGAGGCGGCCGCGAACGTGCTGCGGCACCTGCACGACGAGGAGATCGAGGCCCTCACCTTCGAGATCGCCAGCCTCCACCACGTCACCCCGGAGGAGCGGGATGAAGTCATTCAGGAGTGCTATCAACTGGCCCTCGCCCGGGAGTACGTCTCCTTGGGCGGGCTGCAGTACGCGCGGGATCTGTTGGAACGCTCCCTGGGCCCGCAGCGGGCCGCGGAGATCCTGGAGCGCCTCACCTCTTCCCTGCAGATCACGCCCTTCGACGCCTTCCGCCGGATGGATCCCGCGCAGCTCTCTAGCCTCCTCCAGCAGGAGCACCCGCAGACCATCGCCCTCGTGGTGGCCTACCTCAAGCCCGCGCAGGCGGCCGCGGTACTGGCTTCCCTGCCTCGGGAGCTGCAGGTGGAGGTGGCCCAGCGGGTGGCGGTGATGGACCGCACCACGCCGGAGACCATCCGGGAGGTGGAGATGGCCCTGGAGAGCAAGCTGGTGAGCCTGCCCACCCAGGAGTTCACCGCGGTGGGCGGGGTGCAGGCCCTGGTCTCCATCATCAACCAGTCCGACCGGGCGACGGAGCGCGCCATATTGGAGGCCCTGGAGGAGCGGGATCCGGAGCTGGCGGCCCAGGTAAAGAAGCTCATGTTCGTCTTCGAGGACCTCCTGAACCTGGACGACCGCTCCATCCAGATCGTCCTGCGGAACGTGGACAGCAAGGACCTGGTTCTCGCCCTGAAGGGCTCGAGCGAGGAGCTGCGGGAGAAGATCTTCCGCAACATGAGCCAGCGGGCCGCGGAGGCGTTGCGGGAGGACCTCCAGCTCATGGGCCCTGTGCGCCGGCGGGACGTGGAGGAGGCCCAGGGCCGCATCGTCACCGTGGTGCGGCAGCTGGAGGAGAGCGGCCAGATCGTGCTGGTGCGGGGCGGGCAGGAGGAGGTCCTGGTCTAGGAGGGGGCGGTGCGGGATACGGTACGGGCGGTGATCAAGCAGGCCCCTCGGGAGGAGGTCCTGGTGCGCATCACCACCGCCATCGGCCGTCCCGAGTCGGCGGTGGAGGATCCGGACGCGCGGGCCGCGGAGGTCCTGCGCAGCGCCTACGAGGCCGCCCGTCGCATCCGGGAGGAGGCCCGGGTGGAGGTCGCTCGGGCCGTGGTGCAGGCCCGGGAGGAGGCCCGAGCGGAGGGGGAGGCCGCCTGGCAGGAGCGGCTTAGGCGGCTGGATCGGGTAGTGGACGAGCTGAGCGCCCAGGGACCTGCGGCCCTGGCCTCCTTCGCCGCGCCCGCGGTGATGCGGTTGAGCCTGGAGGTGGCCCAGCGGGTGGTGCGTCGGGCGGTGGAGATGGACCCAGAGATCCTCCTGCAGTGGGTCCAGGAGGCCGCGAGTCGCCTCCACGGATTCGTGGAGCTCGTGGTGCGGGTGAATCCACGGGACCTGGAGTTGCTCGGCGACCGCTCCAGAGGCCTGGAGCGGCCCGGGCTGCGGGTGGTGTGGGTACCCGACCCGCAGGTGGAAGGAGGGTGCGTGGTGGAGTCCGACGCGGGGAAGGTGGACGCGAGCCTCCAGACCCAGCTCAGGAGCCTGCGGGAGCGGCTGGAGGAGGTGCTGGGTGCCTAGCCGCACCCTCGAACTCCCCCTGGAGGCTTGGATCCGCGCGGTGCGGGAGACGGATCCCGTGCGGGTCATCGGCCGGGTGGTGCAGGTGGTGGGCCTTGTGGCCGAAGCCAAAGGACCCCGGGTGCACGTGGGCGAGTGGTGTACGGTCCAGATCCCCCAAGGGGAGGTCCCCGCGGAGGTGGTGGGGTTCCGGGACGACCGGTTCCTCATGATGGTCCTAGGACCCCTGAGCGGTCTCAGCCCCGGTAGTGCGGTGATTCCTTCCGGCCGGACCATGCGGGTGCCCGTAGGACGGTCGCTGCTGGGCCGGGTGACGGACGGGCTGGGAAGACCCATCGATGGCCGGCCCCTTTCCCCGGAGGGCCATAGAGCCCTGAACGCGGATCCCCCGAATCCTCTCCACCGCCCCCGCATCACCACCCCCCTCCCAACGGGCGTGCGGGCCATTGACGGGCTGTTGACGCTGGGCCGGGGCCAGCGGATCGGGATCTTCGCGGGAAGCGGGGTGGGAAAGAGCACGCTGCTCGGCATGATCGCCCGGCACAGCAGCGCGGATGTGAACGTCATCGCCCTGGTGGGCGAGCGGGGCCGGGAGGTCCTGGACTTCATCGAGAACGACCTGGGGGAAGGGCTCGAACGCTCCGTGGTGGTGGTCGCTACCTCGGACCAGCCGCCCCTCGTGCGGGCGAGGGCGCCGTTTGTGGCCACCACCATGGCAGAAGCCTTCCGGGACCAGGGGATGGACGTGATGCTCATGATGGACTCCGTCACCCGGTTCTGCATGGCCCAACGGGAGATCGGACTCGCGGTGGGCGAACCTCCCACCAGCCGCGGGTACACCCCGAGCGTCTTCGCCCTCCTCCCACAGCTCATGGAACGGGCAGGGACCTCCGAGCGGGGCTCCATCACCGCCCTCTACACGGTGCTCGTGGAAGGCGACGACCTCATGGAGCCCGTGGCGGACCACGCCCGCAGCATCCTCGACGGCCACATCGTGCTCTCCCGCTCGCTCGCCTCCCAGGGCCACTACCCGCCCATTGACGTCCTCGAGTCCACGAGCCGCGTGATGCCCTCCGTCGTGAGTCCCGAGCACCTGCGATGGGCCCAGGCGGTGCGGGCTCACCTCGCCACCTACCGGGAGGTGGAGGACCTAGTGAACCTCGGTGCCTACAGCCGCGGCGCGAATCCCAGGGTGGACGCGGCCCTGGACCGCATTGAGGCCATCCGGGCCTTTCTGCGCCAGCTCCCCCACGAGCGCACGCCCTTCGAGGAGACCCTCCAGCAACTGGCGGGGCTCGCGGAGTAGACATGCGGCGGTTCCGGTTCCGGCTGGAGGGCCTGCTTCGGGTGCGTACCGTCCGGGAGCGGCAGGCCCGCCGGGAACTTGCAGACCTCCTTCGGTTCCTACGGGAGGCGGAAGCGCGGCTGGAGCAGGCCCGGGTCGAGGTGCGGGAGGCAGAGGCCCGCTTGTTGGAAGCCCGGGACGCCCGGGCGCTGCGCTCGGCCGCCGCTTTTCTCGACCAGGCCCGACTGGAGGCCGTGGCCGCGGAGCAGAGGGTGGGGGAATTGAAGGCCCAGGTAGAGGTGGCTTGGGCACGGTTTTTGCACGCCAGGACAGAACGGCGGGTGGTGGAGCGGCTGCGGGAGCGGCAGCTCCAGGAGCACCGCCGGGAGGAAGAGCGACGCGAGCAGACGCAGGCGGACGAGGCCGCCCTGTTGCGGTCGGTGCGTAAACCATGAGCCCGAACCTCCTGCTCGTCCTGAGCCGTATCCGCGCCATCGAGCGGTGGGTAGGCGAACCCGGAGGGTCCCCCCTGGCCCGTCTGGAAGGACAAAGGGATCCCCGGCCCTTCCGGGAGCTCGTGGAGGAGGCGGCCCGGCGCCACGGCCTGGACCCCTCCCTGGTGCACGCGGTGGTCCAGGCGGAGTCGGGTTACAACCCCTATGCCACCTCCCCGGCAGGGGCTCAGGGGCTCATGCAACTCATGCCCGCTACCGCCCGGGCCCTGGGAGTCCGGGATCCCTATGACCCCGCCCAGAACGTGGAGGCAGGGGCCCGGTACCTGCGGGGACTCCTGGACCGGTTCGGGGATGTGCGGCTCGCCCTAGCCGCGTACAACGCAGGCCCCGGAGCCGTCCAGCGGTACGGCGGGGTGCCGCCCTACGCGGAAACCCGGGCCTACGTGGAGCGGGTGCTCGCCACCTGGCGGCGGTTGCGCGTCGTGGAGTCTGGAGGGAACCCGTGAGATTGCTGCCCAAAGACGCCCTCACCTCGGAGCTGGGTTTTCCGGAACTCCTCCTGGCGGCCTACGCATCGGCCTTCGCCTCGGTGCTTGCCCAGGCGTTCCCCCGGTGGGACCTGTGGGCGCATCCCGGCCACGAACCTCCCCCGGCCGTTCCCTCGAGGTGCGAAGGGCTGTCCGCCCAGGCGACCCCTGATCCGTGTGGAGAGCATCGCCCGGAAGACCTCCGGGCAGCGCACGAATCTGGGGAGGCCCTGGTGCTGCCTGGCCCCGGCCCAAATCCCGGGAGCCCTCAGAGCGCGCAGGCGCAACCCGACGCCTCTCTCCAACCTCGTCCAGGCATGGAGGCCAGCCCTCAGGGATCCGGGCCGCTTCCAGAGGGTTTTGCGGGCCTAGGGAACGGACCGGGAAGGGTCCAGCTTCTACCCCCCGAGGCCGTGGTTCCGTTGGAGGGAGGCAGGAAGGCTCTGCTTCCCTCCAAGGCCGAAGAGCCATCCGGATCCGATCCGCCTCCCTTGCCCGCTAAGGCGGATCCGGACGGACCCGGCCAGAAGCCCCAGGTCCAACCCCCGATCCCCGCTGATCCATCCCCTCCCCGGGAGCCCGAGGCAGAGGATTCCCACCCCTTCCGGACGGGTCCGTTGCCACCCATGGGGCAGAATCCAGCCACAGTGGAGGGGCTAGCCGTCAGAGCCTGGGAGTCTTTGGCGGTTCAGGAAGAGGGGGAGAGGTGGGAGACGGACCGTCCGGTCTCCGCGCCCCCTCCCACGGACGGGTCTGGAGGTGGGGAGGTCAAGACTGGGCTGCGCGACTCGACCCCGCCCCTGCGGACGGAAGGGACCGGGCTCCCCACAAAGAGCGACTCCCAGCCATCTAGGGACGCCCCGGGAGGGCTGAGACAGGAGGGCGGACAGGGATCCGCGCGCACAGCCAGTACCGGTGAGGGGCCGCGGTCCGAGGTCCCCCGGAGCGAAACCGGGTTCCCAGAACGCGATCCGGGAAAGTCCAAGGGGACCCCTCCACCTGCTCACCTCCCCGGGTCTGCCCGGGGAGGCGAGCAGGTGGAGCTCCACGGCCGGTCGGAGGGGGTTCGGCTCGCCCGGGAGCGGTTGGAGTACGACCCGCTTCCGAACCGCCTCCGCCTCGAGTTCCCGGATCGGTGGGGGGAACCGGTACGCATGGAGGTTCGGGGGCGGTCGGACGCGGTTTGGGCGAGGGTGGAAGGAGGCCTGGAGGTCGCCCGGATGGTGCGGGCGCATGAGTCCGCCCTCCACCACGCCTTGAGCGAGCGAGGCGTAGCCCTCTTGGGGCTGGAGGTAGGCGTGCTCGCCCAGGGAGACGGTCGGGCACCGGGTACGCCGGAATCTCCAGAGGCCTTTTGGCTCCGGCCGGCCAGGGCTCGGAGTCCAACCGGGGAGAGGCGGAGGAAGGTCGGGGCCGTGGACTACGTGGTGTAGGAGGTGCGGGAATGGAGGTCCGGGCCGTGCAGCAGGAGTCCGGGGTACGGGTCGGAGGAAGCGTCCTCGGGAAGGACGACTTTTTGCGGCTGCTGGTCACGCAGCTGCGCAACCAGAACCCTCTCAAGCCCATGGAGGACCGGGAGTTCATCGCGCAGCTCGCGCAGTTCAGCGCTCTGGAGCAGATGCACAACGTGAGCCAGGCGGTGCAGGAGCTCCGGTGGCGGCAGGAGGCCGCCACCGCGGTGCAGCTGGTGGGCCGGCGGGTGACGGTGCAGAGGCCGGACGGCACCACGGAGGAGGGGGTGGTCGCGGGAGTCCGCCGCCGGGAGGACCGGTTCGTGGTGTTGGTGGGAGGGGAGGAGTACACCCTGGACCAGCTCGTGGAGGTCACCGGGTAAGGGAGAACCGAAAGGAGGGAGAGCGCATGCTGCGGAGTTTGTTTGCGGGCGTTTCGGGGTTGCGGAGCCATCAGGTCCGCATGGACGTGATCGGCAACAACATCGCGAACGTGAACACCGTGGGGTTTAAGGCAGGGCGGGTGAACTTCGCGGAGATGCTGAGCCAGACCATCCGGGGCGCTCAAGCTCCCTCGGAGGCCCGGGGCGGCATGAACCCCGTGCAGGTGGGGCTGGGGGTCCAGGTGGGCAGTGTGGACACCCTCTTCACCCAGGGGAACCTCCAGTACACGGGGGTACTCACGGATCTCGCCATTCAGGGCGATGGGTTCCTCGTGGTGGGAGACGGCCTACGACGGTTCTACACCCGGGACGGGGCCCTCGTGCTGGACAGCCGCGGTGGGCTCGTGCATGCCAGCACCGGCCTGCGGCTGATGGGCTGGCAGGCGAACGAGGCGGGGGAGGTGGACACGAGCGGGGAGCTGGTGCCCCTCAGGATCCCCGTGGGGGCCGAGATCCCGCCCAAGGCTACGGAGAACGTGATCTTCGGCGGGAACCTGGACGCCGCCACGGACGTGGACGGTACCTGGACCACCACCATCACCGTCTACGACTCCTTGGGGAACGCCATCGAACTCCGGCTGGTGTTCACCAAGACGGATGCGAACCGGTGGGACTGGCAGCTCTTCTACGGGGACGAGGAGGTGGCCAGCGGGAGCCTGGAGTTCGACGAGACCGGGAGACTCACCTCGCCCGCGGAACCGGAGGAGGTCACCGTGGACCTCCCCGACGAGCTGGGCTCCGCGGACCTGGAGTTGAAGCTGGATTTCTCCCAGCTCACCCAGTACGCCGCGCCGTCCACCGCCACCCTCCGCAGCCAGGACGGGTACCCCAGCGGCAGCCTGGAGTCCTTCGCCATTGACGGCAACGGGGTGATCACGGGCCTGTACTCCAACGGCCGCACCCAGGTCGTCGGTCAGGTGGCCCTGGCCCTCTTCACCAATCCCGGGGGGCTGCTGAAGGCGGGCAACAACCTCTACGCGGAGTCCGCGAACTCCGGACCTCCTGCCATCGGAGCTGCGGGCACGGGTGGCCGGGGAACCCTCGTGGCGGGAGCCCTGGAGATGTCCAACGTGGACTTGGCCCAGGAGTTCACGAATATGATCACGGCCCAGCGGGGCTTCCAGGCCAACGCCCGGGTGATCACGACCTCGGACGAGCTCCTTCAAGAGCTGATCTCCCTGCGCCGATAACCGGTACAGGGAACGCGGGGCCCGCTTTCAAGCGGGCCCCGCGCGGCGGAGGCGATGATCAAGGTCACACGGCTCAACGGCACGGAGACCGTCATCAACGCGGAGCTCATCGAGTCCGTGGAAGGGACCCCGGACACCGTCATCTCCCTCACCACGGGCCACCGGTATGTGGTCCAGGAGTCCGTGGACGAGGTGGTGGCCCGGGTCCTGGCGTACCGGAAGGCCTGCTGCCGTTCCCCAGATCCCGCGCAACGCGCGCCGAAAGCGGATTCTATGGAGTGAACGGCCGTGGATCTCGCGACGCTGCTGGGCCTGGTGGTGGGGTGGGCCAGCGTGGGCGCTGGAGCCATCCTGAAGGGAGGTAAACCCGAGTACTACATCAGCATCCCCGCCTTCATCCTCGTGTTCGGCGGCACCCTGGGCGCCACCATGGTCTCCTACTCCCTCAAGCAGATCCTGGATCTTCCAAAAGTCACCCTGCGGGCCTTCTTCCACCGGCCGCCGGACGTGCTCGGGACCATGAACCGCCTCATCCGGTTCGCGGACCGGGCCCGCCGGGAGGGGTTGCTGAGCCTGGAGGGCGAGCTGCGGGAGGGCGACGACCCGTTCCTCACAAAGGGAGTTCGGCTGGTGGTGGACGGGACGGATTCCGCGGTGGTCCGGGAGATCCTCCAGACGGAGATCGAGCTCATGGAGGAGCGACACCGGGTGGGGGAAGGGATCTACAGCACCATGGCGGGGTTTTCCCCCACCCTGGGCATCATCGGCACCGTCATCAGCCTGATCAACATGATGCAGCAGCTGGATGATCCTTCGAAGCTGGGCCACATGCTGGCCGCGGCCTTCATCGCCACCCTGTACGGCGTGGCCCTCGCAAACCTCGTGTTCCTCCCCCTCTCCAACAAGCTGCGGGCCCGCTCCCAGGAGGAGGCCCTGCTGCGGCAGATCGTTACGGAAGGGGTCCTCGCCATCCAGGCCGGGGAGAACCCGCGCCTCGTGGAGGAGAAGCTGCGAGCCTTCCTGCCGCCCGCCTTGCGGGCTAAGGTGGGCCGGGAGGCGGCGGTCCACGAGGGAGCGGCTCGGGCTCCGGGCACGGCCACGGTGGGCGCGCGGTGAAGCGTAGGCGGAACGGCACGCAAACGGGAGGCGGCCACGGCGGGGGCGGCCTTGAGCGGTGGCTGGTGACCTACGCGGACCTCATCACCCTGCTGATGGCCTACTTCATCATGGTGTACTCCCTTTCCCAGCTGGACCTTGCGAAGTTCCGCAAGGTCCTCGCGGGGTTCCGGGCATCCACCGCCTCCCTAGGGCTTCTGGAAGGAGGCCAGGGCGTGTTGCCCGGCGGGAGCGGCGTTCTGGAGGTGGAGGCCCCTTCTCCCACACCCGCCACGGATCCCCTCTCCGAGAGCTTCCAGGCCCTCGCAAGCGGGATCCTCCAGCAAGTGACGGCCGCGGGACTGGGCGCTCAGGTGGAGGTGCGGGTGACCCCGGAGGGGGTGCGGGTCTCCATGGCGGGGCCGCTGTTGTTTGACACCGCGAGCGCGGAGCTGCGGCCGGAGGCGGAGCCCGTGCTCCGGGCGGTGGCGCGGGCCATCCGCGCGAGGTCCGAGATCCTGGTGCGGGTGGAGGGGCACGCGGATGTCCGTCCCATCCGCACCTTCCGCTACCCCTCAAATTGGGAGCTCAGCAGCGCCCGAGCCGCGTCGGTGATCCGGCGGCTGATGCAGCTTTCCGGCGCGGACGGCACCCGGTTCACCGTTGTGGGCTACGGGGACAGCCGTCCCGCCCGCCGCGGCACCTCCCCCGAGGACCTGGCCCGCAACCGGCGGGTGGAGATCCTCCTGCTCCGACCCTGATCCGGCACGGAAGTTGCATGGCTCGGGCCGGAGGCAGAGGATGCGGTCCGAGCGCGGTGCGGCGAAGCTGGGCCTTGTGGTGGGCGTGGTGGCGCTCCTGGGAGGGGCCGTGGCCGTGGGGGCCCTGCTCGCGCGACCCCGTGGGGAGACCAAGCCCCGACTGAACCACGCCACGGTTCCCCTGGGGGGGTTCGTGGTGAACCTGGATCCCGGTGACGGCTTCCGTTACCTCAAGGTGACCCTCGCCCTGGAGGTGGAGACCCCGCTGGGCGGGGAAGCCCTCAAGGAGGCCGCGGCGGAGGCGCGGTACCGGTGGTCGGACGTGGTGGTCCGGACCCTCACCGGGCAGCGGTACTCCGCCCTCCGCACCCCGGAGGGCCGGGAGCGGATCGGGCGGGAACTCGTGCGCCGGCTCAACGAGGAGGCCGGGGACGACCGGTTCCACGTGAAGGCCGTGTACTTCTCGGAGTTCGTGGCCCAATGACGGATGACCTCCTCTCGCAGGCGGAGATCGACCAGCTCATCTCGGCCCTTCGATCGGGCCAGGTGACCCCGGAATCCACGGCGCTCCCGGAGGAGCGCCGGATCCGCCCTTATGATTTCCGGCGTCCGGATCGGTTCAGCAAGGACCAGCTGCGCACGGTGTCCATCCTCCACAGCGCCTTCGCGCGAATGGCGGGGATGGCCCTCTCCGTGCACCTCCGGAGCCCCATCGCGGTCAGCGTGCGATCCGTGGAGCAGCTCAGCTACGAGGAGTTCGTCCGCTCCATCCCCTCACCGACGGTCATCGTGCTGTTCCGGCTGGAACCCCTGGAAGGACGGGCCCTCCTGGAGTTCAGCAACAGCCTGGCCCTGGCCATGGTGGACCGGCTGCTGGGAGGTCCAGGCCGGGCGGATCAACCCCTCCGCCCCCTCACGGAGCTGGAGCGGGGACTGGTGGAGCGGCTGATGCAGCGGCTGCTGCCGCTGTTGCACGACGCCTGGCAGTCCGTGGCGGACGTGCGGCCGGTTCTGGTGGGGATGGAGACGAACCCTCAGTTCGCCCACATCGCGGGCCCCACGGACGTGGTGCTGCTCGTGTACTTCCAGGTGGACACCCAGCAGCACTCCTACCGCATGAACCTGTGCTTGCCGTACCTGTTGCTGCAGCCCATCCTGAGCCTGCTGAGCGCCACCACCCTGTTCCGGGCGCCTTCCCGCACCGCGCAGACCGAGCTGTTGCAGCAGGCGGTGGAGGACACCTCCGTCCCCGTGCAGGTGGAGCTGGGCCGGGCCTGGGTCCCCCTGGGAGATCTCATGGGCCTGGGTCCCAACGACGTGATCCGCCTGGACCGCCGGGCCCACGAGGCCCTTCAGGTGCTGGTGGAGGGCGTACCGGTGTTCACCGGTAGGCCGGGTCGGGTGGGGCGCCGGCTCGCGGTGCAGATCCTGGGTCAGGAGGCGAACGCCAGCGATGGCTGAGCCGTACCCGGTGGATCCTCTGGATTTGCTGGCGGAGCTCTCGAACATCGGTATGGGCTCCGCGGCCACCACCCTCTCGCAACTGGTGCGGCGGCGGGTGCACATCACCGCGCCGAGGGCGGAGCTCCTCCGGTGGTCCGAGGTGGATCGGAGCTCCCTCGTGGGGCACGTAGGGGTCGGCGTGCACACGGCCGGAGCCGTCACGAGCCGCAGCTACCTCCTCCTCCGGGAGGAGGATGTCCGGGTGCTCGTGGACCTCATGATGGGCGGAGACGGGTCCGTGGCCCGGCCCCTCGATCGGGAGCTCCTGCTCAGCGGGGTCGGGGAGGCCATGAACCAGATGATGGGCTCCGCGAGCACGGCCCTCGCGGAGTTTTTGGGTTCCCCCGTCACCATCTCGCCTCCCCAGGTGGTGGTGCTAGAAGCCGAGGAGGCGGTGGAGCAACTCCTCCAGCCGGGCGATGAGGTGGTCCGGGTGACCTTCCGCCTGCGGGTGGATGGGTTACTGGAGACCACCTTCTACCAGATCTACGAGGCCTCCGTGCTCCCGCAGCTGGTGGAGCGGAGCACCCAGGCGGCCAGACGGGTGGCGGGTTCTCCGCCCCCTCCCCCCCAACCCCCCCTCGCGCCGGCTGCCCCCGCGGTGCGGCCCGTGGAGTTCGAGCCCCTGGAACCACGCCGCGCCAGCAGCTCCGACCGAAACCTGGACCTGCTGCTGGACGTGCCCCTGCAGGTCACCGTGGAGCTGGGTCGTACCCGGATGCGGATCCGGGACGTGCTCTCTCTGGGGATCGGGGCTGTGATCGAGCTCGAGCGGGCCGCAGGGGAGCCCGTGGACCTGTACGTGAACGACCGGTTGTTCGCCCGGGGTGAGGTGGTGGTCATCGAGGAGAACTTCGGGGTCCGGGTCACGGAGATCCTGAGCCCCGAGCAACGCCTGCGCACCCTGAGCCGGGGCCTGGAGGATCGCCCGTGAGCCCCCTGCTGCTCGCGGCTGCACCGCCCCCTGCCCCAGAGGGCCACCCGGCCTCCCTGCTCCTCCGAGCCCTGGCCGGCCTCGTTCTCGTGGTGGGGCTCGTCCTCCTCACCCGCTTTCTCCTTCTGCGGATGGGACCCGGTGGGAGTTCCTCCACGGTGCGGCTGCGGGAGGTGGCCCGGCTGAGTCCCCAGCACGCGCTGTACGTGGTGGAGGTGGAAGGGAAAAGGCTGCTGCTCGGCAGCCAGCTTGCCGTGCTCGCGGAGCTGGGTCCTGCACCAGCGGATGAGGAAGAGACTTTCGGGGAGAAGATCCGGACAGCAGCCCAGCGCCTGAGACGGCTCGGGGAGGGGCGACGGTGAGGCGGTGGGTTTTCGCGCTCATCGGGGTCCTGGTGCTGGCAATGCCTGCTTCCGCGGCGCCGCTCCCGGTGGTGGAGCTGCGGGTGGGGACCTCGGACTCCCCGCAGCAGCTTTCCGGCACCCTACAGGTCCTCCTGCTGCTGACCGTGCTGGCCACCGCCCCGGCCCTGCTGATCCTGATGACCTCCTTTACCCGCATCGTGATCGTGCTCTCCCTGGTGCGCAGCGCCATCGGGGTGCCTACCATCCCCCCCAATCAGGTGGTGGTGGGACTGGCACTGTTCCTGACCCTCTTCACCATGGCGCCGACCCTGGACCGCGCGAACCGGGAGGGCCTGCAGCCCTATCTCCGGGGGGAGCTGGGGCAGCAGGCGGCCCTGGATCGGACCCTCAGGCCCTTCCGGGAGTTTATGCTGCGGCAGACCCGGGAGGCGGACTTGGCCCTCTTCCTCTCCATGGGGCGTTTCCCGCGTCCCCGCCGGCCGGACGACGTCCCCACCTACGTGCTCATCCCTGCCTTCGTCGTGAGCGAGCTCCGCACCGCCTTCCTCCTCGGCTCGTTGCTGTTCATCCCGTTCCTGGTGGTGGACATGGTGGTCAGCAGCGTCCTGCTCTCCCTGGGCATGCTCATGCTGCCGCCCGTCCTGATCTCCCTGCCCTTTAAGCTGCTGCTGTTCGTCTTCGTAGACGGGTGGCACCTGGTGGCCCGGGCCCTCCTGGCAGGGTTCCGATGAGTCTGGACGTCCTGCTCGCCCTCGTCCAGCAGGCCGCTACCGTGGCGGCCCTGGTGGCCCTTCCCGTGCTCGCCACGGCCCTCCTCGTGGGCGTGGTGGTGAGCTTGCTGCAAGTGCTCACTCAGGTGCAGGAGGCCACCTTATCCTTCGTCCCCAAGATGGTGGCCGTGGGCGTGGTGGTGGCCCTGCTCGGACCGTGGATGGCCCAGCGGCTCCTGGGGTTCACCGCCGCGCTCTTGCGGGCACTTCCGGAGCTGGTGCGGTGATGTCGGAGTGGGGGTTCCTGTTGCCGCTCCTGCTGGGTGTCGCCCGGGCATCCGGCTTCCTCCTGGTCCTCCCGGCCCTGGGTGGTCCCCGCATCCCCGTGCCTGCCCGGGTCGGGTTGGGCCTGTGCCTGGCTGCCACCGTTCCCGCGGCGCGGGGGCCGACCCCGGACAGCCCACTGGTGTTCGTGGCCTTGCTGGTGAAGGAGTTGAGCGTGGGGCTCTCCCTGGGATGGGGAGTGGCCCTCGCGTTCGCCGCGGTGCAGGTGGCTGCCCAGGTGGCGGAGGTGAGCCTGGGACTCGGCACGGGACACCTTGTGGACCCGGTGCATGGCACGGAGTCTACGGTCCTCGCGCAGCTTTGGACGGTCCTCGCCACGGTCCTCTACCTCGCCACGGACGCCCACCACCACGCCCTGCGCTTGTTGGGGGCGAGCTTTTACCGGTTGCCTCTGACCGCCTTCCCGCCCGCGGGCCCGATGAGCGGTTGGGCGGCGGAGCTGGCCGCTGCGAGCTTTCTGAGCGGGGTCCAGCTTGCCGCGCCCTTCCTCGTGGCATCCCTCGCGATGGAGGTAGGGATTGCCCTGGCGGCGAGGGCCGCACCGCAGGTGAACGTCTTCCTCGTGAGCCTTCCCCTCAAGGTGGGAGTGGGGCTGGTGCTGGTGGGGTTGTTTATGCCGTACCTGATCGGGGGGATGGAGGCGGAGTTCGCCCGGACCCTGCGGGCCGCGGCGCACCTCCTGCGGAGGGGGCCGTGAGCCGCATCCCGGACCGGATCCTGATGGCCTTCGAGACGCTGAAGCCGTTTCCCGCCCACGTGGTGGAGGCCATGCAGCTCCTCGACGACCTCAACACCTCCGCGGAGGAGGTAGCCTCGGCGCTCGGGAGGGATCCAGTGCTGGCGGCCCGGGTGCTCCGGCTCGCGAACTCCGCCCTCTACCTCCGGGCCCGGCGCGTGGCGACGTTGCGAGAGGCAGTGGTGCTGGTGGGGTTCGCCGCGGTGCGCAGCCTGTTGGTCGGCGCGGTGGCCTACGACGCCTTCCGTCCCGGGGCACCCGGATATGGCCTGGACCGGGTGCAGCTGTGGCAGCATTCCCTTGCCGTGGCCACCGTCGCGCGTCAGCTCGCGGGCAGCCGGGAACGGGATGCGGAGGCAGCCTTCGTGGCGGGGCTGTTGCACGACATCGGCAAACTGGCCCTCAGCAGCGCCCTCCAGGAGCAGTACCCAGCCGTGCTGGAAGCCGTGGCCAGCGGGATGGACTTCGTGGAGGCGGAGCAGGCCGTTCTGGGCTGCGACCACGCGCAGGTGGGCGCGGAGGCCGCCCGTCGGTGGAACCTGCCGGATCCCCTCATCACCGCCATCGCGTACCACCACCGGCCCGATGAGCCTGAGGACCCAGGGCTCGCGGACGCAGTGCACGTGGCGGACGCCCTCTGCCTCATGCTGGGGGTTGGCGTGGGGACGGATCAACTGCTGCACCGGTGCAGCGAAGGCGCCCTCCGGCGTCTGGGACTGAGCGCGGACGAGATCCCCCTCCTGCTGGTGGGGCTCGCGGACCTGCTCGCGGAGGTGGCGAGCCTCGCCTCCGTGGAGCTCGCCTAGTTCCCGGCACGTCCTTTGCATACCCCTTCAGGGCGCCATGGCGAGCCAGCGCACGGAACCCGCAACCCCCAGGCGGCGCCAGGAAGCCCGGCGCAGGGGGCAGGTGGCCCGGAGTCCGGACCTCACGCAGGGCGCCTCCCTCCTGGCCGCGGTGGCGGTGGGTGCTCTTGCCCTCCCCAGCGGTTTTTTGGCGTACGCGGAGTACACCCGGCGCGTGCTGAGCTCCCCGGATCCCGGTCGGATCGCGGCCCTCGCGGCGGAGGGCATGTTGGCGGCCGCGTGGCTTGTGGGACCCGTGGTGGGAGCGGCCCTGGTGGCTGGGCTTGCCACGGGCACGGCCCAGACCGGAGGTCTGTTCAGCGGTAAGCTCCTGGAGCCGAGCCTGGATCGCCTCAACCCCCTGCGGGCCCTGGAGCGGCTCTTCTCCCTACGCTCCGCGGTGGAGGGCTTAAAGGCCCTCCTGAAGGTGGCCGCGGTGGCCGCGGCGGTGTGGGGGCCCTTGCGGGATGTGGTCTCGCAGGCTCCTCCCGCCCCTAGTCCCGCAGCCCTCGCGGGCTGGATGGGGGCAACCGTCTACGCGGTGGTCCTGCGGGGTGCCCTGGCCCTGGCCGTCCTCGGGGGGTTGGACTACCTGTACCAGCGGTTCGAGTACGAACGCGCCCTGCGCATGACCAAGCAGGAGGTGCGGGAGGAGCTCCGGGAGACGGAGGGCGATCCCCTCGTGCGATCCCGGCAGCGGGCTCGGGCCCGGGAGCTCGCACGGCGCCGGATGCTGCGGGAGGTGGCCCGGGCCACGGTGGTGGTCACCAACCCCGTGCACGTGGCCGTGGCCCTCCGGTACGCACCCCGGGAGGCGCCCGCGCCTGTGGTGGTGGCGAAGGGCGCCCGGAAGGTGGCGGAGCGCATCCGGGAGGAGGCGGCCCGCCACCGGGTCCCCGTGGTCACGAACCCGCCCCTCGCTTGGGCCCTGTACCGCGGGGTTCCTCTTGGACGCATGATCCCGCCCGCTCTGTACCACGCGGTGGCGGAGCTGCTCGCAGTGCTGTACCGCTCGGGCCAGCTGCGGGAGGTGCCGTGGTGACCTTCGGCCGGCGACTCGTTCAGAGCAGTGACCTGGGACTGGTGGCGTCTCTCCTGCTCATCACCGCCGCCCTGGTCGTCCCCCTCCCCCCTCCGCTCGTGGACGTCTTGCTCATCGGGAACCTAGCCCTCTCGGTGGTGGTGCTGCTGGCGACCGCCTACGTCACGGATCCCCTTCAGCTCTCGGTGTTTCCGTCCCTGCTGCTGGCCGCGGCCCTCGGGCGGCTGGGGCTCAACGTGGCCATGGCCCGCCTCATCCTTACCCATGGGTCCGCGGGGAGCGTGGTGGCTGCGTTTGGGGGCCTCGTGGTGGGCGGGAACCTCGTGGTGGGCTTGGTGATCTTTGCCATCCTGCTCATCGTGCAGTTCCTGGTGGTCACCAACGGTACCAGCCGCATGGCAGAGGTAGCGGCCCGGTTCGCCCTGGACGCCATGCCCGGCAAGCAGATGAGCATCGACGCGGAGCTCAACGCGGGCACCCTCACGGAGGAGGCAGCCCGGGAGCGGCGGCGGCGGGTGGAGCAGCAATCCGACTTCTTCGGAGCCATGGACGGCGCCAGCAAGTTCGTGCGGGGGGACGCCATCGCAGGCCTCCTCATCACCGCCATCAACCTCTTGGGAGGCTTTGGGGTGGGGTTGAGCCGCGGCCTCTCCCCCTCGGAGGCGGCCCAGGCCTTCGCCTTGCAGGCGGTTGGGGCCGGACTCGCGCTCCAGATCCCTTCCCTGCTCCTCTCAGCGGCGAGCGGCCTCATCCTCACCCGTACCGCGGGGGGAGATCACCTGGGGGCAGATGTGGTGGCCCAACTCACCGCCCGGTGGCGGCCCCTTCTTGCCGCGGGCGGTATCGTGGCCGCGGTGGGCCTCTTCCCGGGTCTCCCCAAGGTGGCGTTCCTCCTCGTGGGGGGGATGCTGGCCGCGGTAGGGTGGGCGCTGCGGACTCCCCAAACCGTGCCCGAGCCCTCAACGCCTCCCGCACCCGCCCAGGAGGTGGTGCACGGTCTTGCGGAGGTGGATCCCCTGTGCGTGGAGATCGGTTACGGCCTCGTCGAACTTGTGGAGCCCAGCCGGGGCGGGGAGTTGCTGCAGCGCATCGTGGCCCTCCGCAAACAGGTGGCCTCCCAGATGGGTCTCGTGATCCCGCCCGTCCGGGTGCGGGACGAGCCCACCCTCGGCTCCCGGGAATACCGCATCCTCCTCCGGGGCGTGGAGGTGGCGCGGGCGGAGGTGATGCCCACCAGGTTGCTCGCCGTCCGGACCGCCCCGGACGCTCCAGATCTACCCGGGGTGCAGACGAAGGACCCCGCCTTCGGCACCCCTGCCCTGTGGATCTCGGAGCACGAGCGGGCGGTGGCGGAGGCGAGCGGCTACACCGTGGTGGAGCCCTCCGTGGTGGTGGTCACGCATCTGGGGGAGGTGGTTCGGCGCCACGGGTGGCGGCTGCTCAGCCGACAGGACGTGCAGGAGATGCTGGACCGGCTGCGGGAGCGGCAGAAGGCCTTGGTGGAGGAACTGGTGCCCCAGGTGCTGAGCGTGGGCGAGGTCCAGCGGGTGCTGCAGCTGCTCCTGCGGGAGGGCGTCCCCATCAGGGATCTCGTGACCATCCTGGAGACTCTCGCGGATCACGGGCGGTCGGTGAAGGAGCCGGAGCGGCTGGTGGAGCTGGTCCGGCGGGCACTGGGCCGCGGGCTCTACCAGCACCTGCTCGATGAAGCGCGCCGGCTGCACGTGCTCGTGCTGGATCCCGCGGCGGAGGCCGTACTGCTGGAAGGCACGCAGGGCCGGAAGGTGGACGTAGAGGTCCTGCATCGGCTGCAGCAGGCCATCCGCGTCGCGTGGGAAGGCGCCGTCCAGGCCAGCCCGCATCCCGTGCTTCTCTGCTCGGGCACCGTGCGCAGCGCGGTGCGGCGGCTCGTGGAGCACGAGGTCCCTCAGATCCCCGTGATCGCCTTCGAGGAACTGGAGCCCGACCTCGATCTCCACAAGCTGGGGACGGTGCGGCTGGACGGGTGAGCCATGGAGCTGCGGGAGAACCAGCGGGTGGAGCTGTGGGTGGGCGGGAGGCCCTATCCCGTGCGCGTGGAGGAGGTGGGACCAGGCCGTGTGCTCCTCAGCGCGCCCATGGAGCGAGGACGTCCCTTCCTCCCGCCCACCGGGACCCGTGTGCGGGGCCGGCTGTACGGGGAGGGCGGGGCTTGGGAGTTCGAGGGGAGCGTGGCGGAGTGCGTGCGGCTGCCCGTGGAAGCGGTATGCGTGCGGCTGGCAGGGCCACTGCGGCCCGTGGATCGGCGGGCTCTCCCCCGCAGGCGAATGTCCGCCCGCGTGTACGTGGCCCGGCTGGATCAGCACCCCACCCGACTCGTGGAGGCGTGGCTCGTGGATCTCTCCGAGGGCGGCTGCCGGCTGGATCTCGTCAACCCCTGGCCGGAGCCCCGGCCCGGGGAGCAGGTACTCGTCACGGTTCCGGGACGCGCGGGGGCATCCCTGGTGGGCCGCGTGGTGTGGAGCCGTCCGCAGTTCGATCGGGGCCGTCACTTTGCGGTGGGGATCCGGTGGGACCCCGCGAGCGCGGCCGCGGCCCGGAGAGTTCTGGAGACGCGGGAGGAGATGGGGTGGTTCAGGGGCTGAGACGGGTCCGGGTGCTGGTGGCCGATGACTCCCCCACCTTCCGAGCCCTGCTCTGTTCCGCCCTAGAGCAGGATCCGGAGGTGGAGGTGGTGGGATTCGCCGCGGACGGTGCCCAGGCGGTGGATCTAGCCCGGAGGCTCAGACCGGACGTGGTGACCCTCGACCTGGAGATGCCCGTGATGGATGGGCTCGTGGCCCTGCGAGCGCTCGCCCAGGAGCTCTCTACCCCTGTAGTGGTGCTGAGCGCCCACACGGCGCCGGGGGCGGACCTCGCCCTCAAGGCCTTGGAACTCGGCGCGGTGGAGGTCGAGGCGAAGCCTCCGGACCCTCCGGCCGCGGGGGATCTTAAACTGCTGGTGCAGAAGGTGAAGGCCGCGGCGCGGGCCCGGTTCCCCAGGCGGCGTCCGTCGGTCCGGGTGCGGGTCGTGGCCGTGGCCGCGTCCACGGGAGGCCCCGCGGCCCTCACCGTCCTCTTCTCCCGCCTCCCGCCCCTCCGGATCCCCGTGGTGGTGGTGCAGCACATGCCCCCGGGGTTCACCGCGGGCCTGGCGCGGCGCCTCCACGAGGTGAGCCGGATCCGGGTGGAGGAAGCCCAGGACGGAGTCATTCCGCAACCCGGGGTGGCCTACGTCGCACCCGGTGGGCGGCAACTGGTCGTGCGGAGCGGACGGTGGGCCGTGGTGGAACCTGCGCCCTCCCAGATCCTCAGGCCTTCCGCGGACGTCACCTTCTCCTCCCTTGCGGAGGTGTACTCCCCGGTCCTGGGAGTGGTCCTTACGGGCATGGGTCGGGACGGCCTGGAAGGCTGCAGGCGCATCAAGCGGGCGGGCGGGCTGGTCATCGCCCAGAACCAGGAGACCAGCGTGGTGTACGGCATGCCGCAGGCCGTGGTAGAGGCGGGGCTCGCGGACTTCGTACTGCCCCTGGAGCGCATCGGGGAGGAGGTGGCGAGGATCGTGGGAGAGGGGGGATGAGGGAGAACGCCATCCGCACCTGCCGGGAAGTCCTGCGGCGTCTGCGCTTCGAGGTGCCGTTTGACCTCGGCACCATCTGGCTCCGCACGCACGCGGGGACGGTGCCCGCGGCCTCCGTAGGCCGTCCTCTGGATCTGCTGGAGGAGATCCCTTTCCGGGGTGGGAGGGGTTTGCGGGCGTGGGTCCTGGAGACCGGGCAGGCGGTCCGCGTACCGACCCGGACCCGGGGCCTCCGCGCCGGTTCCCTGCGGGGATTCCTCGCGGTCCCCGCGGAGCACGCCGGGCAGCGGGTGGCCGTGGTGGTGCTGGGCCGCACGGGGTCGGCGTTCACGGACGCGGAGGAACGGGCGGTGCGGCGCACGGCGGAGGAGCTCGCCCGGGCGTTGGGAGGGTCCTATGCGTGAGTACGCGATCCTGATGGATCTCCTCAAGCAGCGCACGGGCCTGGACCTGACCCAGTACCGGCCCGACCAGGTAGAGCGGCGGCTTTTGGGTGCCCTGCACCGCATGGGCGTGCGCTCCCCCGAGGAATTCGTGACCCGCGCGGGCCAGGATCCCTCCCTGCTTGCGGACCTGGTGGATCGCCTCACCGTCCACGTCTCCGAGTTCTTTCGCAACCCGGAGCTGTTCGAGGTCCTCCAGCGGCGCGTGCTCCCGGAGCTGCGGGCGCGGTTTCGGGATCTGCGGGTGTGGAGCGCGGGTTGCTCCCACGGCGCGGAGGCCTACAGCGTAGGGATCCTCCTCCTGGAGCTGGATCCTTCGGGAGGGTGGTCCGTGCTGGGGACGGACATCGATCGCCGCGTGCTGCGACAGGCTGAGGAGGGCGTCTACGGCGAGCAGGACGTCCGGAACGTTTCCATGCCCCGACGGGCACGGTTCTTCGTGCGGGTGCAGGACCGGTGGCAGGTCGGCCCGGAGCTGCGGCAGAGGGTGCGGTTCCGGCGGCACGACCTCCTCTCCGATCCCTTCGGTGGCCCCTGGCACCTCATCCTCTGCCGGAACGTGGTCATCTACTTCACGGAGGAGGCCAAGCAGGAACTCTACCGTCGGTTTCACCAAGTCCTGGTGCCCGGCGGATACCTCTTCGTGGGCGCCGCAGAGCAGATCTTCGGCGCGCGGGAGATGGGGTTCGAGCCCGTCTACCCCTTCTTCTACCGGAAGGCCCTGGGGAGGAAGTGCGGTGCGTGAGGCACGGGTGATCCGGGTCGGCTTGGGAGAGGGGGTGGTGGAGCGGGATTCGCAGGCGGTGCTCGTGGCGGGGGGATTGGGCTCGTGCGTGGTTGTAGTCCTCCATAGCCCGCGTCCCCCGGTGGGCGCCATGGCCCACGTGATGCTCCCCCGGGCCTTCGGGCCGCACGCGGCACCCTTCAAGTTCGCGGACACCGCAGTCCCCGCGCTGCTGGAGTCCTTCCGGCGGGCGGGGGGAGATCCAACCTGCGCGGTGGTTTGGATTGCGGGGGGCGCGGGCATGTTCGGGATCGCTCCCGGGAGCGTCCTGAACCTGGGCGCCCGCAACGTGGAGGCGGTCCGAGAAGCCCTGCGCAGACAGGGACTGCGGCCCCACGCAGAGGATGTGGGCGGGAGCGTGAGCCGGACGGCGACCCTGCACGTGGGCACGGGCCGGTTCGTGGTGCGCACTGCCGACGGAAAGGAGAAGGAGCTGTAGGGATGCCCCGGCCGGCTTCCCCGGAGCGAGAAGCCCAGGTTCTGCGGTACGCGGGGCTCGTGCGCGCGGTGGTGCAGCAGCTCGCGTCAGGACTCCCTCCGCACGTGCCCCGGGAGGACCTGGAGAGTTGCGGGATGCTGGGGTTGCTGGAGGCCCTGGACCGCTACGACCCCTCCCAGGGGGTACGGTTCGAGACCTTCGCTTGGTACCGCATCCGCGGCGCCGTCCTCGACTACCTTCGAAGCCTCGACCCCGCGAGCCGATCGGACCGCCACAAGGCCCGGAAGTTGGAGCAGGCGCACGAGCGACTCGCGGCCTCCTTGGGCCGGGAGCCGACCCGGGAGGAGCTCGCGGCGGAGGTGGGTTGCTCCCCGCAGGAACTCCTGGCGGAACTGGGACGACTGCACGGGTACTTGACGGCCTCCTTCGAGGACCTGGTCCGGCGGGCCGCGGAGACCGAAGAGCCTGCCTCGCGGGAAGCGGGACCGGAGGAGGCGGTGGAGCGGCAGGAGCTCGTGGCGGTCCTGCGCCGCGGCCTGGAACTCCTCCCAGAACGCGAGCGGCTGGTGGTGGGTCTGTACTACTACGAGGGCCTCACCCTCGGCGAAATCGGAGAGATCCTGGGCCTCACGGAGTCCCGGGTCTGCCAGATCCACGCGCAAGCCCTGCTCCGGCTGCGAACCCACCTCGTGCAGCAGGGGTTCGGAGCGGAAGGATAACCCGGAGGGGCAAGGACCTACCGCCGGAGCCAGCGGGCCAGCTCCCCGATCCCGGACCACACGAGGCCCAGGACACCCCGCACGGTCTGGTAGAGCCAGGTGAGCAGCCGGTCTAAAAACGCGGGAGGCTGCGCTGCGGGAGGGGGAGGTTGAAGGCCTGAGGGCGGCTCAGGGCGCAAGCCGCCGGGAGACGAGAGGGGGGCGATGGCGCCCGTGGCCCGCACCCGCTCCAGGGCGTGGAGGAATCCGGCCCCGGAAGCGGGGCCGGGTGGCTGCGGGTCGTAGTGTACGGGACGGACCTGCATGGGATCACCTCCGTCCGTAGCCCTGCAAACTCCGTGCCACGTCCTCCCTAACCCGCACCCTTGCCCGGATTCAGAATCCCATCAGGGTCGAGAAGGGCTTTGATCCGCTGCATCCACCCGAGCGCTGCCCCGTGCTCCGCCTCCAGGTACTTCCGCTTGCGCAGCCCCACCCCGTGCTCCCCGCTGACCGTCCCGCCCAGCTCCAGGGCCCTGCGCACGAGCCGTTCGCTGTACGCCTCCGCCCGATCGTACTCCTCCGGGCGCACTGCCACCAGCACGTGAAAGTTCCCGTCTCCCACGTGCCCCACGATCCGGCCCGGTAGCCCGAGCTCCTCGAGCAGGGCCCGGGCAAAGGCCACGGCCTCGGGCAGGCGGGAAAGCGGCACCGCCACGTCCGTGGTGAGGAACCGGTGGCCAGGGAACTGGTGGGTGAACGCCCAGTAGGCCTTGTGCCGGGCCTCCCACTGGGCCGACCGCTCCTCCGGGGTGCGGGCCACGTCCAGGGACGTGGCCCCGCTGTGGCGCGCGAGCTCCAGGGCCACCTCCGCTTCCTGCCGCATGGCCGCTTCGCTGCTGGCGTGGAACTCCAGGAACAGGGTCGGCTGTTCTGGGTAGCTGCGGTGCAGGAATGCGTTGATGGCCGCCAGGGCCGCCGCGTCCAGGAGCTCCAGCCGGGCCACAGGCAGGCCAGAGGCCATGATGGCGTACGCGGCCTGTGCGGCCGCCTCCACGGAGGGGAAGAAGGCCCGCACGGTGTGCACGTAGGCGGGGAGGGGGTGAAGCCGCACCGTCAGGCGCGTGATCACCCCAAGGGTCCCCTCCGATCCGATGAACAGGTCCTTCAGATCGTACCCAGAACTGGTCTTGCGCACGCTCCGGCCGAGCTCCAGCACCTCCCCGGAAGCCAGCACCACCTGGAGGGCCAGGACGTTCTGGCGCATCCCGCCGTACCGGACCGCCATGGTGCCGCTGGCGTTGGTCGCCGCCATCCCGCCCAGGGTTGCCTCTGCGCCTGGATCCACCGGGAAAAATAGCCCGTGGCGCCGCATCGCCCGGTTGAGGGCCACGTAGGTGACACCGGGTTCCGCCACCGCGAGGAAGTCCTCGGGTCGCACCTCCAGGATCCGGTTCATGCGGGAAAGGTCGAGACTGATGGCCGGGCCGAGGGGGACCAAAGCCCCCTCCAGGCTCGTTCCGGCCCCGAAAGGGATCACGGGCATTCGGAACTCCCGGGCCACCCGCAGCACCGCCTGCACGTCCGCCACCCGCTCCGCGAACGCCACGGCCACGGGCCGACGCACCTCCGGATACCCTTCATCTCGGCCGTGGGTGTCCAGCACGGACTCCGTAGTGCTGACCTTCTCGGGCCCCAAAACTTCCCGCAGGACCTGGACGACCTCGGATCCCTCCATCCCATCCTCCTCCCATGTCCTGGGGACGAGTCCCCCCCCGGGGCCGCCTCCTCCTCTGTTTGACACGATCCGTGGACCGTCCTACGATGGTCCTACCAAACGTTCGGTAGGCGTCGTGGCCCAGAGCCTGGTCCGTCCCCGCCACGAGGAGCTTGTGGCCGCAGCGGTGCGGCTGTTCCGGGAGCGCGGATACCACGCCACCTCCATGCAGGACCTCGCGGAAGCCCTCGGGATCCAGCGGGGGAGCCTTTACCACTACATCGCGGCCAAGGAGGACCTGCTGTGGGAGATCATGGACCGGGCCATGACGCGCCTGTGGACGTCGGTGGCGCCCGTGGCCCGAGCCCCCTCGTCCGCCGTCCGCCGCCTGCAGGAGGCCATCGCGGCGCACCTCGCGGTGGCCGCCTCCCTCCGGGACGAACTCACCATCCTCCACGTGGAACTGAAATCCCTCTCCCCTGCGCGACGTCGGGAGATGGTGGCGCGGCGGGACCGGTACGAGGCCCTGTTCCGGGAGATCCTGGAAGACGGGATCGCCCGCGGGGAGTTCCGGGAGGTGGACGTGCGGGCCACCGCCTTCGCGCTCCTGGGGGCCTGCAACTGGTTCACCCAGTGGTTCCGGCCGGACGGTCCGCAGGGCCACGCCCACTTCGCCCGGTGGTTTTCGGAGCTCTTCCTGCGGGGGCTGCAGAGGAGGGAAGCATGAAGGGCACCATCCGCCGTGCCGCGGTGCTGGGAGCAGGTACGATGGGGTCGCAGCTTGCGGCCCTCTTCGCGAACGCAGGAGTGCCCGTGCTGTTGCTGGACATCCTTCCCCCCGAGCTCTCCGAGGAGGAAGGCACCCATCCGGAGGTCCGCAACCGCCTGGCTCGGGAAGGGCTGGAACGCGCCCTCCGCATGCGCCCCGCGGCCTTCACGATCCCGGAGCGGGCGCAGCTGGTGGAGGTGGGCAACCTGGAAGACGACCTCCCCCGCATCCGGGAGTGCAGCTGGGTGGTGGAAGCGGTGGTGGAGGACCTAGCGGTGAAGCGGGCAGTGCTGGAGCGCGTGGAGCGGTACTGGAGGCCCGGAATCGTGGTGAGCACCAACACCAGCGGCCTCCCCGTGCGGGAGATGGTGCAGGGGCGCTCGCCCGCCTTCCGGGCCCACTTCCTCGGCACCCACTTCTTCAACCCGCCCCGCTACCTGAAGCTCCTTGAGCTCATTCCCACGGAGGAGACGGATCCGGAGGTGGTGCGGTGGGTGGAGGAGGTGGCCCACCGCAGGCTCGGGAAGGGCGTGGTGCGGGCGAAGGACACCCCCAACTTCATCGCGAATCGCATCGGGACCTTTGCGTTTCTCCACACGGTGCGGGTGATGATGCAGGAAGGGCTCTCCGTAGAGGAGGTGGATGAGCTCACCGGCCCCCTCCTCGGGCGACCCCGGAGCGCCACCTTTCGGACCGCGGACCTCGTGGGTCTGGACGTCCTCGCGTACGTGGCCCGGCACGCCTACGAGCGGCTGGTGGACGATGAGGCCCGGGAGGTGTTCCGTCTTCCGGAGTTCCTCGAGGAGATGATCCGGCGGGGATGGCTGGGGGAGAAGACCGGGAAGGGATTCTACCGTCGGGAGGACGGGGAGCGGCTCGTCCTCGACTACGCGACCCTGACCTACCGGCCCCCAAGGCGACCCCAGCTCGGGAGCGCGGAGATGGTGCGGGGGGTAGACGATCCTGCTCGCCGCCTCCGCGCCCTGCTCGCCTCCGGAGATCGCGCGGCGCGGTTTGTGGAGCAGGTGCTCCTGGGCGTGCTGGCGTACGCGGCCCGCCGGGTCCCGGAGATCGCGGATCAGGTGGTGGACGTGGACCGGGCCCTGAAGTGGGGGTTCGGGTGGGAGCTGGGGCCGTTCGAGACATGGGACGCCTTAGGCGTGCGGGATCTCACCCACCGCCTGGAGCGCCACGGGATTCCCATCCCTCCCCTCGTGCAGGATGTGCTGGAGCACGGGGAGGGCACCTTTTACCGGCGGCGGGAGGGGGTGCTGGAGGTCTTCGACCCCACGCAGAAGGCTTACCGTCCGGTTCTCTGGCCTCCGGGGGTGATCGTGCTCTCGGAGCGGAAGGCGCAGGGTGCGGTGGTGGCCCGCAACGCGGGTGCGAGCCTGGTGGATCTGGGGGACGGGGTGGGCTGCGTGGAGTTCCACAGCAAGCTCAACGTCATCGGGGAAGACACCCTCGCCATGCTGCACCGGGGCCTGCGGGAACTCGGGACCCGGTTTGAGGCCCTGGTGATCGGCAATCAGGGCCCGGACTTCTCCGCGGGCGCCAACCTAGCCCTCCTGCTGCTGGAGGCCCAGGAGGGGAACTGGGAGGAGCTGGAGCGGGCGGTGCGCACCTTCCAGCAGCTCAACCTGGCCCTGAAGTACGCCCCCGGGCCCGTGGTGATCGCCCCGCACGGACGCGTGCTGGGGGGAGGGTGCGAGCTGGTCCTGCACGCCCCCCTGGTGCAGGCCGCGCAGGAGACGTACATGGGCCTGGTGGAGGTCGGGGTAGGCCTCATCCCCGCGGGCGGTGGGACGAAGGAGATGGCCCTGCGGGCTTCCGAGCGCCTTCCGGAGGGGGTGGAGGCGGATCCGCTGCCCGGCGTGCGGTACGCCTTTGAGACCATCCTCCGTACCCGGGTGGCTACCTCCGCGGAGGAGGCGCAGAAGCTGTGGTACCTGCGGGAGGGGTGCGGGATCACCCCGAACCCCGACCGGCTGCTGGGGGACGCGAAACGGGTGGCCCTGACCTGGGTGGAGGCCGGGTACCGGCCGGGCGTGCGGCGGAAAATCCGGGTGGGCGGGGAGCGGGTGCGGGCCGCCCTCTATGCGGGGTTGTACAACTTGCGGGTGGGCGGGCACCTCACGGACTACGAGGAGTACATCGGCCGCAAGCTGGCGTACGTGATCACGGGCGGGGACGTGCCGGAGGGCACCTGGGTGGAGGAGGAGCACCTGCTGGATCTGGAGCGGGAGGCGTTCCTGAGCCTGCTGGGGGAGCGCCGGACTCAGGAGCGGATCCGGCACCTGCTGAACACCGGTAGGCCGCTGCGCAACTAGGAGGGGGCCATGCGGGAGGCGGTGATCGTGACCGCGGTGCGGTCCGCGTTGGGCAAGGCCCACCGGGGCACGCTCAAGGATGCACGGCCAGACGATCTCGCGGCTCAGGTGATCCGATCGGCCCTGGAGCGTACCCCGGGACTGGATCCCCGGGAGGTGGACGATGTCATCCTGGGGTGCGCGTTCCCGGAGGGGGAGCAGGGGCTCAACGTGGCCCGGGTTGCAGCGCTGCGGGCAGGACTTCCGGACTCCGTGCCCGGCGTCACCGTGAACCGGTTCTGCGCCTCCGGCCTGCAGGCCATCGCGGAGGCCGCCGCCCGGATCCGCATGGGGTGGGCCGAGGTGGTGGTGGCAGGTGGGGTAGAGAGCATGAGCCTCATCCCTATGACGGGTTGGCGGTTTGCCCCGCACCCAGGGCTCGTGGAGACCTGGCCCGAGGTGTACCTCTCCATGGGCAACACCGCGGAAGTTCTAGCCCGCAAGTTCGGGATCTCCCGAGAGGAGCAGGATCGCTACAGCCTCGAGAGCCACCGACGGGCCGCCCAGGCCCAGCGGGAGGGCCGGTTCCGGGAGGAGATCGTTCCTGTGCGGGTGCGGCGGTGGGTGGAAGGGGACGTCAGGCCGCGCTCGGAAGAGGTGGTCTTCGAGGTGGATGAAGGCGTACGCCCCGACACGTCCCTGGAGGCTTTGGCGAAACTCCCTCCGGCCTTCGCGAGGGACGGGACCGTGACCGCGGGCAATGCCTCCCAGATGAGCGATGGGGCCGCGGCGTGCGTCTTGATGAGCGACCGGAAGGCGGAATCCCTCGGACTGCAGCCGCTTGGGGTGTTCCGGTCCTTCGCGGTGACGGGCGTTGCCCCCGAGCTGATGGGGATCGGCCCCGTGGAGGCGGTCCGGAGGGCGTGCCGGCTCGCGGGGGTGGAGCAGTCGGAGGTGGACCTGCTCGAGCTCAACGAGGCGTTCGCGGCGCAAACCCTGGCCGTGATGCGGCTTCTGGAGCTGGATCCCGCCCGCACGAACCCCAACGGCGGAGCCATCGCCCTGGGCCATCCCCTCGGCGCCACGGGCGCCCGATTGACCGCCACCCTGCTGCACGAGATGCGCCGGCGCGGCGCCCGGTACGGGATCGTCACCATGTGCGTGGGCGGGGGCATGGGGGCTGCGGGCGTGTTCATGCGACCTTAGGAGGTGAGGGAGATGGAAGCGAAAGCGGCCCTTCCCGGAGGCGGGTTCCTCATCGCGCGCACCTCCCCGGAGGCGGTGTTCACCCCGGAGGACCTGGGGGAGGAGCACCGCATGGTCCGGCGGACCGCGGCGGAGTTCTTCCAGCGGGAGGTGCTGCCCCGCGCGGAGGAGATCGAGCGGCAGAACTGGGAGGTCACCCGGGCGCTGCTGCGCCGGCTGGGCGAGCTGGGATTTCTGGGCGTGGGGATCCCGGAGGCCTACGGCGGGAGCGGCCTCGATCAGATCGCCTCCCTGGTAATCGCGGAGGAGATCTGCGTGGGCTCCTTCCCCGTGACCTTCGGGGGGCACGTGGGGATCGGGATGCTGCCCATCGCCTTCTTCGGCACCGAGGAGCAAAAGCGTCGCTACCTCCCGGCCATGGTCCGGGGGGAGAAGATCGGGGCCTATGCCCTCACGGAACCCACCGCGGGCTCGGATGCCATGGCCATCCGCACCCGGGCGGTGCGGAGCCCGGATGGCCGCTATTACCTCCTCACGGGCCAGAAGCAGTTCATCACCAACGCGGCCCTGGCGGATGTCTTCATCACCTACGCGAAGGTGGACGGCGAGCACTTCACCGCCTTCATCGTGGACCGGGACACGGAGGGCCTGAGCCTGGGGGAAGAGGAGCACAAGATGGGGATGAAGGGCTCCAGCACCCGCAGCGTGTTCCTCGAGAACGCCCGGGTGCCCGCGGAGAACCTCCTGGGCGAGGTGGGCAAGGGGTACCGGGTGGCGTTCAACATCCTGAACCTGGGCCGGTTCAAGATCGGGGCCTCGTGCACGGGCGCGGCCAAGTACGCCCTGCAGATGGCCACCCGGTACGCTCTGGAACGCCGGCAGTTCGGGCGGCCCATCGCGGAGTTCGGGCTCATCCGTCAGAAGCTCGCCCGCATGGCGGTGGAGATCTACGCTACAGAGAGCATGGTGTACCGGACGGGGGGGCTCGTGGAAGGCGCCATCGGCGGGATCCAGGCCGAGGGGGAGGTGGTCCGGGCCCTGGAGGAGTACGCCATCGAGTCCTCCATCAACAAGGTCTTCGCCTCGGAGATGCTGGGCCGGGCGGTGGACGAGCTGGTGCAGATCTACGGCGGCTACGGGTACATCGAGGACTACCCCGCGGCCCGGGCCTACCGGGATGCCCGGATCAACCGCATCTGGGAGGGCACCAACGAGATCAACCGGCTCCTCATCGTGGACATGCTCAGCAAGCGCGCCCAGCGGGGGCGCCTCGATCTCCTGCCTGCCATTCAGCGGGTGGCGGACGGCCTCACCTCCCCGGAGGGATTTGAAGCCCCGGAGGAGGGGCCCCTCTCGGAGGAGGCGACCCTGGTGGAAGGGATCAAGCGGGCGGCCCTGCTGAGCACGGGGGTTGCGGTCCGCAGGTACCTGCTGGAACTGGAGGAGCAGCAGGAGATCGTGGGGGGGCTGGCGGACCTCGCCATGGAGGCCTTCGCCGCGGAAAGCGCGGTTTTGCGAGCCCAGAAGGCCTTCCTCCGACAAGACCCCCGCGCCTTTCTCCACGCCACTTTGGCCCGCGCGTATCTCCACCTGAGCCTGCCCCGGGTGGAGGCCACCGCGCGGAGCATCCTCGCCGCGAGCGAGGAAGGAGACGACCTGCGCACTGCGCTTGCGGGGCTGCGCCGGCTCCTGCGGTACACGCCTGCCAACCTCGTGCAACTGCAGCGGGAGGTGGCGCAGGCGGTGTTGGCGGCGGAGGGATATCCGCTGTGAGGGGGTGAGGGGGATGTCGGTTCGGGCGGAAGCGGGGTTTGAGCGGCCCTGGGTCCGCTTCTACGATCCCGGGGTTCCAGCGACGCTGGAGTACCCGGAGCTCTCGCTCGGAGAGCTCCTGCGGGAGGCGGCGCGGAAGTACGGAGAGCGGCCGGCTCTGGTGTTCTTCGGTAGACGCGTCTCCTTCCGGGAGCTCGATGCCCTCACGGACCGGTTCGCCGCGGGCCTCCAGCGGCTCGGGGTCCAGAAGGGAACCCCGGTTTCCCTGCACCTCCCCAACTGCCCCCAGTTCGTGATCGCCTACTACGGGGTTCTCAAGGCGGGCGGGGTGGTGGTCCCCCACAACCCCCTGTACACGGAACGGGAGATCGCCCACCAGTTGCAAGACAGCGGTGCGGAGGTGGCCATCGCCCTCTCCCTGACGTACCCGAGAGTGGCGGCCGCAGCCCGCGGGAGCCGGGTTCGGGAGATCGTGTACACGGGGATTCACGAGTACATGCCTTGGCTCCTGCGCCGGTTGTATCCCCTCAAGGCGAGGCGCGCGGGGCAGTGGGTGGAGGTCCGGAAGGGGCCGGGCGTGCGGCCGTTTGGGGAGTTGCTCCGGGACGGGGCGCTCCGGCCCGTGGAGGTAGGACCGGACGACCCCGCGGTGTACCTGTACACGGGCGGGACCACGGGAGTGCCCAAGGCCGCCATCCTCACCCACCGCAACCTCGTCTGTAACTGCCTCCAGACCGCGGCGTGGAACAGCGACTTCCGCCCCGGCCAGGAGCGGGCCCTGGCGGTGATCCCCTTCTTCCACAGCTACGGGATGACCGCGGTGATGAACTACGGGATCTGGAGCGGGGTCACCGTGATCCTGATCCCTCGGTGGGATCTCAAGATGGTGCTGGAGGCCATCCGCAAGTACCGGCCCACCATGTTCCACGGCGTCCCCACCATGTACATGGCCCTGCTCAACCACCCCGGGCTCTCCAGGGGCGATCTGCGCAGCGTCCGCGTGTGCATCAGCGGAGCCATGGCCCTGCCCCAGGAGGTACAGCGGCGTTGGGAGGAAGCGACGGGCGGCAAGCTCGTGGAGGGCTACGGGCTCACGGAAGCCTCTCCCGTCACCCACTGCACCCCCATCCTCGGCCACCGCAGGCCCGGCAGCATCGGGGTGCCGCTCCCGGACACGGATGCCCGGGTGGTGGACCCGGAGAGCGGCGCGGACCTCCCGCCGGGGGAGGTGGGGGAGTTGGTGGTCCGGGGGCCGCAGGTGATGCGGGGGTATCTCAACCGACCGGAGGAGACCGCGGTGGCGCTGCGGGAGGGATGGCTGTTCACGGGCGACATGGCATGGCGGGATCCGGACGGCTTCTTCTACATCGTGGATCGCAAGAAGGAGATGATCAACGTGGGCGGACTGAAGGTCTACCCGCGGGAGGTGGAGGAGGTGCTGTACCGCCACCCCGCGGTGCAGGAGGCCGCCGCGATCCCGGCCCCGGACCCGGAGCGGGGGGAAGTGGTGAAGGCCTTCGTGGTCCTCAGGCCAGGGATGCAGGTGAGCCCGGAGGAACTCATCGCCCACTGCCGTCGGGAACTTGCGCCCCACAAGGTCCCCCGGAGGGTGGAGTTCCGGAGCGAGCTCCCGAAGAGCCTCATCGGGAAGGTCCTGCGCCGGGTCCTCGCGGAGGAGGAGCGGGCCCGGGCTGCGGGGGCCTGAGGCGCCTTCGGGAATGTCCCGGTTTTGGGCTGCCCTCTACCGCCACCGCCGCCGCTACCTCCTCGGATACGCGGCCGCTCTGGGCTCTATCGGCATGGCGCAATTGGCCCCGTGGATCCTCAAGTCCGGGGTAGACGGGATCCAGAGGGGCGAGGGCCGCCTCTGGGAGTACGCGGCCGGTCTGGCCGCAGTCGCCCTCCTGGAAGCCGTTCTCAGCTACCTCATGCGCATGCAGATCCTCGGGGCGGCGCTTCGCATCGAGACCGAGCTGCGGCGGGAGCTGTTCCAGCACCTGGAGCGTATGGATCCGGCCTTCTTCCACCGGTGGCAGACGGGAGACCTCATGGCCCGGGCGGTGAACGATCTCCGGGCGGTGCAGCGGTTCTTGGGGATGGGCCTCATGCGGGCAGTGCACACCGCAGTGACGGTGGGCCTCTCCGTGGCCTTCATGTTGCGCATCAGCAGCTCCCTCACCCTCTCCACCCTCCCCGTCCTCCTCCTCATCCCCGGGCTGTTCGGGGTCCTGGGCCGGGAGATCCGCCGGCGGTTTGAGGAGGTCCAGATGCGGTTCAGCCTCCTCTCCGCCCGGGCCCAGGAGAACTTCAGCGGGATCCGGGTGGTGAAGGCCTTCGCCCGGGAGGAGGCGGAGGTGCGGCGGTTCCGGGAGGAAAGCGAGGCGTTCGCCCACGCGAACATCCGGCTGAGCCGCATCCAGGGCCTCCTGTGGCCCGCAGTGGGGTTCCTCCTGGGCGGGGCCGCGGTCCTCCTGCTGTGGATCGGAGGGGGAGAGGTGATCCGGGGGCGCATCACCCTGGGCCAACTGGTGCAGTTCTCCTACTACCTGGTCCGCCTGAGCTTCCCCGTGATCACCACGGGGTGGGTGTTGAGCCTTTGGCAGCAGGGCCGGGCGTCCATGGAACGTCTGGAGGAAGTCTTCCGGGTCCGGCCCACCATCGCGGATCCGGAGGACCCCGTGCACCTCGAGACTGTACGGGGAGAGGTCGAGTTCCGGGACGTGTGGGTCTCGTACGACGGAAGGCCTGTGCTCCAGGGGATCAACCTGAGGATCCCGGCCGGAAGCGTCGTGGCCATCGTGGGCCCCACGGGCTCGGGCAAGTCCACGCTCCTGCACCTGATTCCGCGGCTGCTGGATGCCACCTCCGGGCAGGTCCTGCTGGACGGAGTGGACGTGCGGCGCCTGCCGCTCCGGACCGTGCGGGAGGCCGTGGGGCTCGTGTCTCAGGATCCCTTCCTCTTCAGCGACACCCTGCGGGAGAACATCGCGTTCGGCGCGGAAGGGGACGGCACGCGGGTGGTGGAGGCCGCGGAGATCGCCCGTCTGGCTCGGGATGTGGCCGCTTTCCCCCACGGATTCGAGACGGTGGTGGGGGAACGGGGGGTCACCCTATCCGGGGGACAGAGACAGCGGGCAGCCCTCGCCCGGGCTCTGGCGCGGGATCCCAGGATCCTGATCCTGGATGATGCCCTGAGCAGCGTGGATGCCTCGACGGAGGAGGAGATCCTGCAGGCCCTGCGGCCCGTGCTGCGGTCCCGAACGGTCCTGCTCGTCTCCCACCGGATCTCCGCATTGCGAGACGCGGACCGGATTGTGGTCCTGGATGGGGGCCGGGTCGTGGAAGAGGGCACTCAGGAGGAGCTGCTGCGGCGCGGGGGACTGTTCGCGGAGCTGTACGAGAAGCAGCGGTTGCGGCAGGCCCTGGAAGCGGAGGAGCCGTGAGCGGGGAGATGGTCGAGGAGGATCGGCTGGACCGGCCCTACGACCGCCGGCTCCTGTGGCGGCTGCTGGCCTACGTGCGTCCCTACCGGGTAGCCGTGGCCGCGGCCCTGGCTCTTCTGGTCCTCGCCTCCCTGCTGGAGTTGGTGGGCCCGCAGCTGTACCGGATCGCCATTGACCGGACCATCGTCCCATCCCTGCAGCGCGGCACCGTGGATCCGGGGAGCCTCTCCGCCCTGGCCCTCCTCTACCTTCTCGCCCTGGCCGCGGGCTTCGGCGCCCGGTGGCTGCAGCACTGCCTGATGCAGACGGTGGCCCAACGGGCCATGGCGGATCTGCGCTTGGAGCTCTTCTCCCACCTCCAGCGGCTGCCCCTGCGTTTCTACGATGGGAACCCCGTGGGCCGGCTCGTGACCCGGGTGACGAACGACGTGGAGACCCTCAACGAACTCCTCACCTCCGGCCTCGTATCCGCCTTCGGAGACGTGCTGACCCTCGTGGGCATCATGGGCGCTATGCTCTGGCTGGATGCGCGGCTTGCGGTAGTGGCCTTCTGCGTGCTTCCCCTCGTGTACGGGATTACGGATCGGTTTCGCGGACAGGCCCGGGAGGCGTACCGGGCGGTGCGGACGCAGCTCAGCCGGATCAACTCCTTCCTCAACGAGCACATCAGCGGGATGCCCGTGGTCCAGGTGTTCACCCAGGAGGCCCGGGTGCTCAGACGCTTCGATGCGTTGAACCGGGACTACCTGGACGCGAGCCTGCGCTCTCTGGCCGCCCTGGCCCGGTTCTACCCCGCGATGCACTTCCTGGGGGTTCTGGCCGTGGCCCTGCTGCTCTGGTACGGGGGCGGGCAGGTGATCCGGGGCGCGGCCACCCTGGGGGTGCTGGTGGCCATGATCCAGTACGCGGAGCGGTTCTTCGAGCCTGTGCGGGAGCTCGCGGACAAGTTCAACCTCCTCCAACAAGCTATGGCCAGCAGCGAGCGCATCTTCCGGCTGCTGGATGAGCCCGTCACGGTGCAGGATCCGCCCGATCCCGTGGTGCTCTCCAGGGTGCGGGGGGAGATCGAGTTCCGGGACGTGTGGTTCGCATACGGGGAGGCGCCGGCCACCCGGGACGGCGGGGGATGGGTGCTCCGGGGGGTTTCCTTCCGCATCGCACCGGGAGAGCACGTAGCCCTGGTGGGCTATACGGGCGCAGGCAAGACCTCCCTCGTGAACCTCCTTCTGCGGTTCTACGACCCGCAGCGGGGGCAGGTGCTGCTGGATGGGGTGGACGTCCGGCGGATGCGCCAGAGGGATCTGCGGAGACACGTAGGACTGGTCCTCCAGGACGCCTTCCTCTTCAGGGGGACCATCGCGGACAACATCCGGCTGTTTCACCCGGACATCTCGGACGCTCAGGTGGAGGCCGCCGCCCGTCTGGTGGGCGCGGACCGGTTCATCGCCCAGCTCCCGCACGGTCATCAAACGGAGGTGGGGGAGCGGGGCGTGCGGCTCAGCGCGGGACAGCGGCAGCTGGTGGCCCTGGCCCGGGCCTTGGCCCACAACCCGGAAGTACTGGTGATCCTGGACGAGGCCACGAGCAGCGTGGACCCGGAGGCGGAGGGCCTCCTGCGGGAGGCCCTGCGGAGCGTTCTGCGGGACCGTACCGCGCTCATCATCGCGCACCGGTTGAGCACCATCCAGCACGTGGACCGGATCCTGGTGCTGCACCGGGGCCGCGTCGTTGAAGAAGGGACACACGCGGAGCTCATCCGACAGGACGGAATCTACGCGAAGCTCTACCGACTGCAGGCCTCCTCCACCGCGGAGGGAGGCCTGCGGGGGAGGGAAGGGGAATGCGTGGGGAGGAGGAAATCCTGACCCGGGTTCGGGACATCGTCCGCGAGGCGGCCGCGGAGCGGCGGGGCCTGGTGGCCTACACCCAGCTCCAGGCCCGGGAGCTGGACCGGCTGGCCCGCCAGACGGAGCAGGAGGCCCTCGAGCGGGTGGCGGCGATCGTTCCGGAAGCGGCCTTTCGCCCCGAGCTGGTGGAGATCCGGGAGGCCCTGTTGAAGATGCAAGCCGCCCTCGCGGAGATCGAGGCACGGACGGATCTCCGCGAGAGCTCCCGCCGCCTCGCCCGCGACGAGGTGGTCTGGCAGACCTTCGAGCGCGTCCTGACCCTGCTGGGGTACGAGGAAGCCTAGCGACGACGCCGGCCGCCCCGCTTCGCTTCCGTGTTCCGTTTGAGGTCCGTCAGGCGCTCCTGGCTTTCCCGAAGAAACGCCCGCAGCTTCTCCTCGAAGGTGGTGCGGTGGCGCTGGGATCTCGTCCGTTCCTCCGGAGAGAAGGCCTGCCGGAGGGACAGATCCAGCCGGCCCCGGGCATCGGTCCCCAGGACCTTCACCCGCACGCGCTGGCCCTCCTGGAGGTACTCCCGGACGTCTCGGACGAAGGTATCCGCGATCTCGGAGATGTGCACAAGACCCACGCGGCCGTCGGGCAGGGTGACGAACGCCCCGTAGGTCGCAATCCGGACGACGGTGCCCTCCACGATCTGCCCGGGCTCCGCCGCCACACTCGGATCCGGGTTCATAGCCCCGCGCCCCCTGGTCGAAGGGCTTTGCGCCACCAGTGTATGGGGGGAGATCCGGTCCGTCAACGCGGCTACGGACCCGTGGAAAAGTCCAACACCTGGGGCTGCACCAGGCGGTCGTAGTCCTCGTAACGGATGCGGATGGTCTCCCGGTGGGTGCCCGCGTTGAAGACGATCTCCGGGTCCCGGGTGAGGGATCGGTCCACGTACACGGGGATCCCGTACAGGTGCCCAAAGGGCGGCATGGCCCCCACCTCGCAATCGGGGAACACGTCCGCGAACTCCTCCTCGTGAGCGAGCCGGGCGGAGGTGGCCCCGAGCTCCTTGCGGAGCCGCTCCAGGTCCACCCGGTGCGGGGCGGGCAGGACCAGCATCACGAGCCGGTCATCCACCTTCGCCATGACCACCTTCGCCACCTGGTAACCGCTCACGTGCAGGTGCGCCGCCACTTCCTGCGCGGTGTACGCCACGGGGTGCGTCATCACCTGGTAGGAGACTCCTGCCTCCTCCAGCATCCGCTGGAGCCGTTCCCGACACAGCATCCTCCCCCCCCTCCTTTCGGCCCGCCTGTGGGCACCCTCAGCTTGGCACGGAAGAGGCCGTGCTGCCACCTGTACGTTTGGATCAGGGGTCCAGCCGTGGATCCCCGCCGTACAACCGCTCCAGGGCGTCCAGTTGCGCGGGTTCCCCGGTGGCCAGGAGCCGATCACCCCCCCCGGAGGAGATCCTCCGGGCCCGGATTCCGGATCCCGCGGCCGTCCGGGTGGGTGAGGGAGGCCAGGAGGGCGAGGGCGTTCCCCACGGCCACGAGCAGTACCATTCCGAGGATCAGCCCGGCCTGCTCCATCAGGATCCCGGGATCCAGCAACATCGCGCCGGGCGAGGCAGAGGAGCGGCAGCAGGACCACCGCGGTCATGATGCCGAGAGGTGGGTGCGCGCCGAGCCCTCCGGCTGCCGCCGCCCCCAGGAGCACTCCGAGATCCACAAAGAGTCCGCTCACAGCTCTATCTTGGCATGCGGTTTGACGCCCGGAGGTCTGTTGGGTAGCCTGGGAGCGGTTTCGGACGGGTTGTTTTCCCGGATTCCCGAATGGCGAGCGTGCTGGCTTGGATCCCGCTCACCCCCATCCTGGGGGGCCTGGTGGCTTCCGCCGCGAAGCGAAGCGGCGCAGGCTGGGTCGGCCTGCTGGTGTCCTCGATGACCGTGGCTTTCCTGGGCACCCTCGTGCCCCCGGTGGCGGAAGGCGGTGCGGTGCGGATCTCCCTGGAGTGGTTCCCGGGGGTCGGCGTGCGGTACGCCCTGCGGGCGGACGGCCTCGGGCTCCTGTTCGCCTTCCTCGTGGCGGGAGTGGGCTTCCTCATCGTCCTGTACGCCATGGCGTACATGGCCCATGAGCCGCGCACGCCTGCCTTCTTTTGCTTCCTCCTCCTCTTCATGGGAGCCATGCTGGGCGTGGTTCTGGCGGAGGATCTCGTGGTCCTGTACCTCTTCTGGGAGCTCACCTCCCTTGCGAGTTTCCTCCTCATCGGGTTCCATCACGAGGAACCAAAGGCCCGGCAGGCGGCCTTGCGGGCCCTGCTCGTGACGGTGGTGGGAGGACTGGCGCTGTTGGTCGGGATCGTGCTCCTCGCGGTTGCGGGGGGGAGTTCGCAGCTCTCGGAGCTGGAGGCGCGGGCGGACCGGATCCGCACAAGCCCCCTCTATCCCTGGGTGCTCGCCCTGGTGTTCGCCGGGGCGTGGACCAAGTCCGCCCAGGTTCCGTTCCACTTCTGGCTCCCGGGCGCCATGGTGGCGCCCACACCCGTGAGCGCCTACCTCCACTCCGCCACCATGGTGAAGGCGGGGGTGTTCCTGCTCATGCGCCTGTATCCCGTCCTGGGCGGCACGGAGGCCTGGGCGGCCTGGCTCGAGCCCGTGGGGATCGTCACCTACCTGTTCGGGAGCCTTTTGGCCCTCTTCCAGGATGACCTCAAGGCCCTGCTGGCCTACGGGACCGTGGCCTCTCTGGGCCTCGCCACCGCCCTCGTGGGGGCCGGCCCCGAGGGGGGAATTGCAGCCATGGCCTACCTCCTCGCGCACGCGGGGTACAAGGGGACCCTCTTCCTCGTGGCGGGCGCGGTCGAGCACGAGGCGGGGACGCGGCGCCTCTCGGAACTCCAGGGGCTGGGGCGGGCCATGCCCTTCACCGCGGCGGTGGCGGGGGCCGCGATCCTCTCCATGCTGGGAATCCCCGGGTTTGCGGGGTTTGTGGCGAAGGGATCGGTGGAGAAGGTCCTGCACGGATGGGCCCACGAGGCGGTGCTGGCGGGCGGGGTGCTCACCGCGGGCTACGGGCTCCGGTTTCTCGGGGTGTTCTGGGGATCCGGGCGGAAGCCGAGGGGCCACGATGCTCCGGGGTTCCTCTTCCCGGCCTTGGTGCTGGCCATGGTCGGTCCCGTGCTCGGCCTGCACCCCGTGCTTTTCGAGCAGGCCCTGAGGCTCCTCGAGCCCGAGATCAACCTCTCCTCTGAACCGGTTCTGGCGAAAGGGGTCATCCCTGTGGGAAGCGCCCTGCTGGGCGCGGTGCTGGCCCGGGGGGTGGCGGGCGTTTCCGGCCCTCTGGCGCTCCCCGGCGGGGAGGCGCTCTTCGATCGGGTGTACGGAGGGGTGCTGGGCTTCGCCGGGTTCCTCACCCGCCTGACGGTTACGGGCCGACTCCGGGACTACCTCGCAACGAGCCTCGTGATCCCCGTGGTGGCCGCGGGGGCCGCGATCCTCTCCCAGGGTCGCCTCTCCTGGGTTCCGGTCCGGATGGCGCCTTACGAGGGGGTCGTACTCCTACTGGGTCTTGGGGCGGTGGCCTTCACGGTCCTGGCAAGGAGCCTCGTGGCCCAGGTGGTGGCGGTGGGTGCCGTGGGCTACACCGTAGCCCTCCTGTACATCGGCCTGCGGGCGCCGGACTTGGCGTTGACCCAGATCCTGGTGGAGACGGTGACCCTGGTGCTGTTCCTTGCGGTGGTCCTCCATCTGCGCCATCCCGAGGAGCCCGACCGGCATCCCGCTTGGGCCCTCGACCTGTTCATCGCCTGTGGGGTGGGCGCCCTGGCCGCGGCGTTTGCGGCTCTGATCCTTCCAGGCCCTCCCAGCCGCCACCTCTTCTCGTACTTCGTCCAGAGGGCCCCGGAGGCGGGCGGGCGCAACCTCGTGAACCTCATCGTGGTGGACTTCCGGGGCCTGGATACCCTGGGGGAGATCACGGTGCTGGGGATCGCGGCTTTGGGGGTGCTTGCCCTCGCGAGCCGGCCGGGCATGCGGGTCGCCCATCACCTGGTGGCTCCCGTACGGTCCTTGATCCTCGAGACCGCGGTCCGGGTTGCCTCCCCCGCGGTAGCCGCGTACGCCCTGGTCCTGCTGGTAACGGGCCACTACGGACCGGGAGGCGGGTTCGTAGCGGGGCTCATGACCGCTATGGCCCTATTGGTTTGGGCTGTGGCCTTCGGGTTCGATGCCCTCCCGCAGGACTGGCTCCGGCCCCTTGCCGTGGGCCTGGGGATCGCGTACGGCACCGGGCTGCTCGGAACGGCCCTGGGCCGCCCGTTCCTCGCCCACAGCCCGGTCCTCCTCGGGCCCGTGAAGACCACCACGTCGCTGCTGTTCGACTTCGGGGTGTATGTGCTCGTGGTGGGGGCCACGCTGAGCGCGGCCCGCGCCCTGATCCTGGTGCGGCCGAGATGATCCTCCTTCCGCTCTTCGTGGGTTCCCTCTTCGGTGCGGGGACGTGGCTGCTGCTCGGTCGGTCCATCGTGCGGCAGATCATCGGGATCTCCCTCATCGGTCACGGGGCCAACCTCATGATCCTCCTGGCGGGCGGGGTGGGCGGCAGAAGCGCCCCTCTCTTGGGCAATCCCCCGCCCCTTGCGGACCCCCTCCCGCAGGCCCTCATCCTCACCGCCATCGTGATCGGGTTCGGGGTGCTGGCGTTCCTGCTGGCCCTGGGGTACCGCATGCACGCGTACGAGGAGGAGGACCCGTGAACTTAGCCATCGTGCCCGTGATCCTGCCGCTCTCTACCGGCGTGGCGTGTGCGGCCCTGGAGTCCGGACGGGCGCGGCACTGGGCCAGTCTCGCTGGGGCGCTGGGCACGCTGGGGGCCGCGGCCTGGCTGGTGTGGACGGTGCGGGGGGGAGACGTGGTGGTCCTGCGGGCAGGCGGGTGGCCCGCGCCGTACGGGATCACCTTCGCGGTGGATGGCCTGAGTGCCCTCATGTGTGGGATCAGCAGTTACGTGGCCGCGGTAACCCTTTGGTTCGGGATGCGGGAGGCTGATCCCCGGTACCACCGGTACTGGCATGCGGGATGGCACCTGTTGCTGGGCGGGATGAACGGCGCCTTCCTCACGGGAGACCTCTTTAACCTGTACGTGTTCTTCGAGATCCTCCTCATCGCCTCGTACTTCCTCCTGACCCTGGGCACCTCGCGGGAGCAAGCCCGCCAGGCCTTCACGTACGTGGCCCTCAACCTCGTGGCCTCCACCCTCTTTTTGGTGGCGGTGGGGTTGCTCTATGCGGCCACGGGGACCGTGAACATGGCGGACCTGGCCCGTCGGCTCCCCACGGCCTCTCAGGCCCTCGTGCGGGGTGGGGTGGTGCTCCTCGCCACCGCCTTCGGCCTGAAGGCCGCGATTTTCCCTCTTTACTTCTGGCTCCCCCACGCCTATGCCCTTCCCCCGGGGTCCGTGGCCGCGTACTTCGGGGGCATGCTCACCAAGGTAGGGGTGTATGCGCTTTACCGGCTCTTCACCACCCTCGCGCCCCTCGGAGGGCCTGACCCCCTGTGGCTTGCGGTGGCGAGCTGCACCATGGTCTTCGGGGTGCTCGGGGCCCTGGCGCAGGAGGGGATCCGGAGCGTGCTCGCCTTCCACATCGTCAGCCAGATCGGGTACATGGTCTTGGGGTTCGCCCTGGGGACCCGAGCAGGGGTGGCGGCGGGGATCTTCTATGTGCTGCATAACATCGCAGCGAAAACCGCCCTCCTCATGGTGAGCGGTGTGGTGGAGCGGACCTGGGGGACCGACCGGATTTCGGAGGTTTCCGGCCTCGCCCGAACCCAACCGGTGCTGGGGATCCTCTTCCTGGTCCCGGCGTTTGCGCTGGCGGGAATGCCTCCCCTGTCAGGATTCTGGGGGAAACTGGCCTTAGTATGGGCTGGGATCGAGGCGTATTCGCTTCGTCCACAGCCGTGGATCCCCATCGCCCTCGCAGCCGCCGTTGGGGTCAGTTTGCTGACCCTGACCTCCATGATGAAGATCTTCACGGGGGCCTTTTGGGGGGAGCTGCACCGGCGCAGGCGGGCGGCACCCGAGCTCCTCCTCCCCGTGGCGGCCATGGCGGCTCTCACGGTGGTCTGGGGGTTGGGCGGCTGGTGGCTGTGGGACCTCACCTGGTCTGCGGCGGGGCAACTCCTGGACCGGGGCCCCTACCTCGAGGCGGTGCTGGGGGGATCCCGGTGAGGAGGTTTGTGAGGTTGGTCTGCCTTGCGGCAGTGTTCGCGTACGAGGTGGCATCCGCGAACCTCGCCATGGCCGCCCTCATCCTCAACCCCAAGCGCCGCAACCGGCCCGGGTTCGTCAGATTTCCCCTGCGGGTGCGGAGTCATGCAGCCATCACCGCTTTGGCGAACGCCATTACCATGACCCCGGGGACCATGACCGTGGACGTGGCCCGGGATCGGAGCGCTCTGCTCGTGCACGTGTTCCATCTGGAAGACCCAGAGGCCGTGGTGAGGCGGATCCGCAGCCGGCTGGAGCGGTGGGTGGCGGAGGTGTTCGAATGATCCCCACCGCGGCCACCCTGGCCATCGCGCTCCTCGTCGGTGCCCTCGCCTGCTGTGTGGCACGACTGGTGGTGGGCCCCAGCTTCGCCGATCGGATTGTGGCCTCGGATACCCTGGTGCTGGTGGTGATGAACCTGGTGGTGACCTTGGGGGTGCTGTGGCAGACCCGGGACTACGCGGACGTGCCCGTGCTGCTGGCGGCCTTGGGGTTCGTGGGGACCGTGGCCGCCGCGCAGTTCATCCGGCGGGGAGGTCCCCTTGCGTGAACTCCTGGTCTCCGTCCTTCTCGTGGGCGGGGCCGCCTTTACCCTGATCGCGGGGATCGGACTCCTGCGGGCTCCGGACACTCACAGCCGCCAGCAGGTCTCCACCAAGGCCGCCACCTTCGGAGCCGGAGGGGCGCTCGTGGGTTCCCTGATCTTCTTCGGGGGCGGCTTCCAGGAGCTCCTGGTGGTGGGCTTCCTCCTCCTCACGGTGCCCGTGGGGACCCACGTGCTCGCGAAGGCCATCTACGAGCAGCATCTCCCCCGGAGGTCGGGTCCCAAATGGCCAGACTCCGAAGGGTCCTGATCGCGGGGCTGCTGATCATCCTTCCGCTCTGGGTCACCTATGCGCTCTTGCGGTGGCTCTTCCTCACCTTGGACAGCGGTCTCCAGCCCCTCCTGCGGGGCGTGGTGGGCGTCACCATCCCCGGGGCGGGGCTGGTGGTCGGTCTCCTGCTCATCCTGGCCGCGGGAGTGGCTGCGGATACCTTCGTGGGCCGGCGCACCATCGGGGTCCTGGAACACCTGGCCCTCCGCACCCCGCTCGTGCGCACCGTGTACGGGGCGACCAAGCAGATCGCGGAGGCCCTCCTGGGCAACCGCACCGCCCCCTTCCGCCGGGTGGTGCTGGTGGAGTGGCCACGCCGGGGCGCGTACATCCCCGCCTTCGTGACGGGGGAGATGCGGCTCCCCTCCGGACAGCGCCTCCTCAAGGTGTTCGTGGTGAGCGCGCCGAATCCCACCACGGGGTTCCTCATGATCCTTCCGGAGTCGGAGGCGCTCCCGGTTTCCCTGACGGTGGACGAGGGCATGACCCTGGTGATCTCGGGCGGGCTCGCGGGGCCCGCGGATGCGGTGGCGGAGGCCATCGAGTCCTCAAAAGACCGCGGGCGGGAGGAGGGAGATGACGGGATTTGAGGAGGAGGTGCTGGTGGTCCCCCGGACGCGGTTGTTCGAGGGGGACTGCTTCGAGGGTCTGAGGCGGCAGGGGATCCCGGAGTTCCTGGCGCGGATCCGACGGTACGGATCGTTCCGGCGCCGCGGGGAGGTGGAGAATGACCCCTCCTGGAAGCAGATCATCCCGTACGCGGTGGTGCGCCGCGGCAGAGAGGTGTTCCTGTTCCGGCGCACGGACCGGGGCGGGGATCCGCGACTGCACCACCGGTACGCCATCGGGGTGGGCGGCCACGTCAACGCGCGGGATGCGGGCGATCCCATCGAATCCGGGTTGCGGCGGGAGCTGGTGGAGGAGTTGGAGTTCACCGCCTCCTGGGAGGCCCAGCTGGTGGCCGTGCTCAACGACGAGAGCACGCCCGTGAGCCGGGTCCACTTCGGGCTGGTGTACGAGGTGCGGACAGATGGGGACGTCCGGGTCCGGGAGGTCCAGAGGCTGGTTGGCGGTTTTGTGCCCGTGGAGCGCCTGCGGGACTACTACTCCGGGATGGAGAGCTGGTCCCAGCGGGTGGTGGAGGGGTTCGGGTGGTGAGGTCGTTCGAACTGCCCGCGCCCGGGCTGCACCTGAAGCGCACCCTGAGCTGCGGCCAGGCCTTCCGGTGGACCTGGGCAGGGCGGTGGGCACGCGGGGTGGTGGGCCGCACGGTGCTTTGGATGGAACCCATGCCGGGGCTCGTACGGGTCCACGCGGAGGGAGAGCCGCTGGGGCCGGAAGCGGTGCGGGCATACCTGTTCGCCGGAGGACCCGTGCGGGCGGCGGAGCGGCGGCTGTGCTCCGACCCCGTGCTCCGCCGGATCCTCCCCCTCACCCGCGGCATCTCCCTCATGGCGCAGGACCCCTGGGAGGTGCTCTGCAGCTTCCTCATCTCCCAGAACAACAACATCCCCAAGATCCGGCTCAGCATCGAGCGGCTGTGCCGGGCGCTGGGCGAAAGGATCCCGGCCCGGGGAGAAGCGTTCACGTTCCCCTCTCCCGAACGGATCGCGGAGGCCCCACCCCAAATCCTCAAGGACGCAGCCCTCGGGTACCGCGCCCCGTACCTCCAGGCCACTGCCCGCCTGGTGGCAGATGGCCTTGTAGACCTCGAGGCCCTGCGAGGGGCCTCCATCGAGGAGGCGCGCAGGGTGCTAGTGGCACTTCCCGGGGTGGGCGAGAAGGTGGCAGAGTGCGTGCTCCTCTTCGGTCTGGGACACCGGGAGGCATTCCCCGTGGACGTCTGGGTGCGGCGGGCGGTCCTGGAGCTGTACTTCGGGGGACGCGCCCGCACCCCGCGCGAGATCCGGACCTGGGCACGGGAGCGGTTCGGCCCCCTTGCAGGCCTGGCCCAACAGCACCTCTATCACTTCGCCCGCACCTCCTTGGGATTTGGGCGCGACCGGCGCGGGGAAGCCGTCTAGCGTACGGTCGGATGAGCCTGTTGGCCCTCCTGCTCCTCCTGGCCGCTGCCTTGGCGCACGCCACCTGGAACCTCCTCGCGAAACGCGCGGGCGGCGGGGTGGCCCTCACGTGGTTGTTCGAAGTCCTTGCCGTCCTCCTGTACCTGCCCGTGGCGGCCGTCTCCGCGGCCCTTCAGAGGCCCCGAGTGGGAGGGTGGGAATTGGGGTTCATGCTGGGATCCGCGGGGCTGCACCTAGGCTACTTCCTCGCCCTGCAGCGGGGGTACCGCGCGGGAGACCTCTCCCTGGTATACCCGGTGGCGCGGGGGACGGGGCCGCTTTTGGCTACCCTTGCGGCCATCGTCCTCTTGGGGGAACGGCCCCGGGCTGTGGCCCTCATCGGTGCCCTGCTGGTCCTCGCGAGCCTGTTCGGCCTCGCGGACGTGCAGGTCCTCTGGCGATCTCCGGCTCGGGACCGGTCCGCCCTGGGCTACGGGGTCCTCACGGGGGGCTTCATCGCGGGCTACACCCTTTGGGACAAGCACGCGGTGAGCACCCTCGGGATCCCCCCGGTCCTCCTGGACTGGGGGAGCCATCTCGGGCGGTGGCTCCTGCTGACCCCCCTCATCCGGGCTCGGTGGCCGGAGGTCAGGGGGCACTGGCGGGCCCACCGGGTGGAGGTCCTCGGACTTGCGGTACTGGTCCCCCTCTCGTACATCCTCGTGCTCACCGCCCTGCGCTTCAGCCCCGTGAGCGCCGTCGCACCCGCCCGGGAGGTGAGCATCCTCCTCGGGACCTGGTTGGGGACCCGGGTGCTGGGGGAGCAGGAAGCCTGGCGACGGCTGTTGGTGGCCTGCGGGATGACCGCGGGGGTAATCCTGCTGGTGGTGGGCTGACCTTGACAATATTACTGTCAAAAGGATTGACAAGGGATGGTAAACTCATCTACCATGGAGCCGGATCGGGAGGTGTTCTCGGTTGGGACAGCGGAGGCTCAAGACGGACACCACGCCGGTCTACGCCATCGGCATCGCGGCAGAATTGCTGGGCGTCCACCCGAGAACCCTCCGGATCTACGAGGAGAAAGGGCTGATCCGGCCCGCCCGGCGGAACCGGATCCGCCTGTTCAGCGAGCGCGACCTCCAACGGGTAAGGCTCATCCAGTACCTGACCCGGGAGGTCGGGCTCAACCTGGCCGGGGTGAAGCTCTTTCTGGAGATCCAGGACCGGTACGAGTTCGTGGCAGAGGTGATCCTGCAGTCCGCCGGAAAGCGAACCATCCGGGAAAGGGGGGATTGAGCATGGGCATCCTGAGGTGGGATCCGATCCGGGAGCTACGGACTATGCGGCGCACCCTCGAGCGCCTGCTGGACGAGTTCGTGGAGGGCTTCGGGACAGAGCTGGAGGTCCCGGAGCGCCCGCGGGAGGCGGAAGTGTGGCGGCCCGCGGTGGAGCTGTATGAGACGGATACGGACGTGGTGGTCCGGGCAGCCCTGCCGGGGGTGGATCCCAAGAGCATCGACGTACAGGTAGACGACCGCACCGTGACCCTGGTGGCCGAGCGCCGGGAAGCGAAGGAAGAGCGTGGCCGCAGCTATCACCGCCGGGAGCTGCGCTACGGCCGGTTCGAGCGGACCCTGCCGCTTCCCGCGGAGGTGAAGCCGGACCAGGCCAAGGCCACGTACCGGGACGGAGTGCTGGAGGTTCGGGTCCCGAAGGCCGAGACGGCTCAGGCCCGGAAGGTAAAGGTGGAGGTTCAGTGAGCTGCGCGCGAGGAGGGAGGCCGTATGGGCAAGGTGGTGGGCATTGATCTCGGCACCACGAACTCCGTGATCGCCGCCATCATCGGCGGGGAACCCGTGGTGATCCCGAACCGCGAGGGCAGCCGCCTCACGCCGTCCGTGGTGGCCTTCACGAAGACGGGCGAGCGGCTGGTGGGCCAGATGGCCAAGCGCCAGGCCATCCTGAACCCCGAGAACACCATCTACTCCATCAAGCGGTTCATGGGCCGCCGGTACAGCGAGGTGGAGACGGAGCGGAAGATGGTCCCCTACAAGGTCGTCGAGGGGCAGCACGGGATGGCCTGCGTGTACGTGCCCGCGGTGGATCGCACCTTCACCCCCGAAGAGATCTCCGCCATGATCCTCCAGAAGCTCAAGGAGGACGCGGAGGCGTACCTGGGGGAGAAGATTGACGGGGCGGTGATCACGGTCCCCGCGTACTTCAACGATGCCCAGCGCACCGCCACCAAGAACGCGGGGGAGATCGCGGGCCTGAAGGTTCTGCGCATCATCAACGAGCCCACCGCGGCCTGCCTGGCCTATGGCCTCGACAAGAAGGGATCGGAGACGGTGCTGGTGTGGGACCTCGGAGGGGGCACCTTCGACGTCTCCATCCTGGAGATCGGGGAAGGCGTGTTCCAGGTCCGGGCCACGGCCGGCGACACGCACCTGGGCGGGGACGACTGGGATGAGCGGATCGTGAACTGGCTCGCGGAAGAGTTCCGCAAGGAGCACGGCATAGACCTCCGGCAGGACCGGCAGGCCCTGCAGCGGCTGCGGGAGGCCGCGGAGCGGGCGAAGATCGAGCTCAGCTCCATGGTCCAGACCACCATCAACCTCCCCTTCATCACCGCGGACGCCACGGGCCCCAAGCACCTGGACATGGTCCTCACCCGGGCCAAGTTCGAGGAGCTCACCGCGGATCTCGTGGAACGGTGCATCCCGCCCTACCGCCAGGCCATGGGCGATGCCAAGCTCAGCGAGCGGGACCTCCACGAGGTCATCCTGGTGGGCGGGAGCACCCGCATGCCCATGATCCAGGAGCTCGTGCGGCGGCTCACCGGGAAGGAGCCCAGCAAGGAGGTCCACCCGGACGAGGTGGTGGCGGTGGGCGCCGCCATCCAGGCAGGCGTGCTGGCGGGTCAGGTGCGGGAAGTGGTGCTCCTGGACGTGACCCCGCTGTCCTTGGGCATCGAGACCCTGGGCGGGGTTATGACCGTCCTCATCCCCCGCAACACCACCATCCCCACCCGCAAGAGCGAGATCTTCACCACCGCGGAGGACGGTCAGACCCAGGTGGAGATCCACGTGCTGCAGGGGGAGCGGCCCATGGCCCGGGACAACCGCACCCTGGGCCGGTTCATCCTAGATGGGATCCCGCCTGCCCCGCGCGGGGTGCCCAAGATCGAGGTCACCTTCGACATTGATGCGAACGGAATCCTCTCCGTCTCCGCGAAGGACCTGGCCACGGGTCGGGAGCAATCCATCCGGATCACGGGCACCAGCACCCTCACCCGGGAGGAGATCGAGCGCATGGTCCGGGAGGCGGAGCAACACGCGGAGGAGGATCGCCGCAAGCGGGAGGAGGCGGAGATCCTCAACCGGGGGGACAGCATGGCCTATCAGGCGGAGCGGCTCCTGCGGGACCAGCTGAGCGCGGCTCCGGAGAGCGAGCGCAAACCCCTGGAGGAGAAGGCGAAGGAGCTGCGGCAGGCGGTCCAGGCCCGGGACGTGGCGAAGGTCAAGCAGCTCACAGAGGAGCTGCAGCGGATGGTCTTCCACATCTCCGAGCGGCTGTACCGCGCCGCCGCGAGCGGCACCCCCTCGGGCGGAGGAGGGAGTGGGGAGCGCAACAGACCGGACGACGTGATCGATGCGGAGTACAAGCCCAGCGACCAGTAGGGCGGTGATCGGGGAGATGTCGGAGCGGGAAGATCGTCTGAACGGGCAAAGCGAGCCTCGGGGAGACCTTCCGGAAGTTCCGGCCTCCGACGGAGGGACCCTCACAGAACCCGCGGAGCTGGCCGGGGTGCCTGCCGATGAGGTGGCCCGACTGCGGGAGGAGGTAGAGCGCTACCGCCAGGAGGCGGAGCGCAACTGGCAGCAGTTCCTGCACGCGGCCGCAGACCTGGAGAACTACAAGAAGCTGGCAGCCCGGCGGCAGGAGGAAGCCGTGGCCCGTGTCCGACGGGCCATGCTGCACCTCGTGCTGGGGGTGCTCGACAACCTGGAGCGGGCCATCCAGTACGGAGAGCAGGCCCAGGACCGCCAGGCGGTGGAGGGCATCCTCGAGGGCCTGCGCATGACGCACCGCTCTGTCCTGGAACAGCTGAGCCTCCTGGGGGTGCGGCCCATGGAGGCCGCGGGCGCCCGGTTTGACCCCGCCTGCCACGAGGCCGTAGATCAGGTGCCCGCGGAGGAGGCCGGGGTGGAGCCGGGCACGGTGGTGGACGTGGTTCAGCAAGGGTACCTCGTAGGCGAGGAGGTGTTGCGGCCCGCGCGGGTCCGCGTGGCCCAGTAGAGTTATGGAATTCAAGGACTACTACCGGATCCTGGGGGTGCCCCGCAACGCGGACAGCAAGCAGATCAACGAAGCGTTCCGCCGCCTGGCCCGCCAGTACCACCCGGACGTGAACAAGGACCCCCAGGCCGGGGAGAAGTTCAAGGAGATCAACGAGGCCTACCAGGTCCTCAGCGACCCCGAGAAGCGCAGGCGCTACGACCAGATGCTGGAGCTCCGGGAGCGCGGGATCCCCTGGGAGTCGTTCGCGGGTCCCAGGGCCGAAGGTCCGGGGGAGTGGACCGTGATCTTCGGCGAGCCGGGGGAGGTATTCGGGCGGCTCGAGGACTTCGGGTTCTCGGAGTTCTTCCGCCGGTTCTTCGGGGACCTGGGGATCTTCGATCCCTTCGCCCGGCCTCGCCGTCGCTCCCCCTTCGGCGGTACCCGCACCATCCCCCAGGAGGATCTCACCACCTCCTTAGAGATCTCCCTAGAGGAGGCCTTCCACGGCACGGAGCGGGAGCTGAGCCTCAGCCTGAACGGGCGTTCCCGCCGGATCCGAGTGCAGATCCCGCCCGGCATCCGGGATGGCTCACGGGTGCGGGTACGGGGAGCCGCGGACGGCGCAGATCTCTATGTGGAGGTGCGGGTGCGGCCGCACCCCCTCTTCACCCGTGAAGGGGATGATCTGGTGTGTGAGATCCCGGTCTCCCTCACGGAGGCCCTGCTGGGCGCGGAGATCGAGGTCCCGACGCTGTCCGGAAAGGTGAAGATGCGGATCCCGCCGGAGACCCAGAACGGTCAGGTCTTCCGCCTGCGGGGCCAAGGCATGCCCCGGCTGATGGGCTCCGGCCGAGGGGATCTGATGGTGCGGGTGAAGGTGGTGCTGCCCCAGCGACTCTCGCCCGAGGAACGGCGCCTCGTGGAACAGCTGAGCCGGCTGCGCCAGGAAAACCCCCGGGCGGCGATGGGGCTGAGATAGTTCGTCGGAGGGGACCATGCGGTGGGATAGGCTCACGGAGAAGTCTCAGGAAGCCCTGTCGCGGGCCCAGGAACTCGCCCGGGAAGCGGGCCACCCCTACGTGGAGACCGAGCACCTCCTCCTGGCTCTCCTGGAGCAGACGGACGGGGTGGTCCCTCAGGTCCTGCAGCGGACAGGAGCGAACGTAAGCCGCATCCGGGAGCAAGTGGACCGGGCTCTCCGCACGCTTCCCCGGGTTCAGGGGCCTGCGGAGCTGTACGTGGGCCCAGGCCTGCGGCGGGTGTGGGACGGGGCGGAGCGCGAGGCCCAGCGGATGCAGGACGAGTACACCAGCACCGAACACTTCCTCCTGGCCATGAGCGAGGCCGTGGAGACCGGGGCCGGCCGCATCCTCCAGCAGAACGGCATCACCCGGGAAGCCCTGCTGCGGGCCCTGGTCGAGATCCGGGGGCACCAGCGGGTGACGGACGCCCGTCCGGAGACCAAGTACCAGGTGCTGGAGCGCTACGGCCGGGACCTGACGGAGCTTGCGCGGCAGGGCAAGCTCGACCCCGTGATCGGACGGGACGAGGAGATCCGCCGGGTGATCCACGTGCTGAGCCGCCGGACCAAGAACAACCCTGTGCTCATCGGCGAGCCCGGGGTGGGCAAGACCGCCATCGTGGAGGGATTGGCCCAGCGCATGGTGCGGGGGGACGTCCCCGAGCAGCTCAAGAACAAGCGCATCTTCCAGCTGGATATGGGGGCCCTGCTGGCGGGCACCAAGTACCGGGGGGAGTTCGAAGAGCGGCTGAAGGCGGTCCTCAAGGAGATCGCCGACAGCCACGGCGAGATCCTCCTGTTCATTGACGAGATCCACACCGTGGTGGGCGCGGGCGCCGCGGAGGGAGCCGCCATGGACGCCGCCAACCTCCTCAAGCCCATGCTGGCCCGCGGAGAACTCCACTGCATCGGGGCCACCACCCTGGACGAGTACCGGAAGCACATCGAGAAGGACCCGGCCCTGGAGCGCCGGTTCCAGCCCGTGTTCGTGGACGAGCCCTCGGTGGAGGAGACCATCAGCATCCTGCGGGGCCTCAAGGAGAAGTACGAGGTGCACCACGGGGTCCGGATCACGGACGCCGCGGTGATCGCCGCAGCCCAGCTCTCGGCCCGGTACATCACGGGCCGATTCCTGCCGGACAAGGCCGTGGACCTCATTGACGAGGCCGCGGCGAAGCTCCGGATGGAGATTGACAGCAAGCCCGCGGAGCTGGACGAGATCGACCGGCGGATCATGCAGCTGGAGATCGAGCGGGAGGCGCTGCGCCGGGAGACGGACCCGCAGGTCCAGGAGCGCCTAGCAAAGCTGGAGCAGGACCTCGTGCGCCTCCAGGAGCAAAGCCGGGCCCTCCGGGAGCGGTGGGAGCGCGAAAAGCAGGTGGTCCAGAAGATCCGGTCCATCAAGGCGGAGATCGACCGCACGAAGATCGAGCTGGAGCAGGCCGAACGGGTGGCAGACCTGGAGCGGGCGGCGCGGTTGCGCTACGGGGTCCTGCCGGACCTAGAAAAGCAACTGCGGGCCGCCGAAGAGGAGCTCCGCGCCTTAGGCCCGCAGCGCCTCCTGAAGGAGGAGGTGGACGCGGAGGACATCGCCGAGGTGGTGAGCAAGTGGACCGGGATCCCGGTCACGCGGCTGCTGGAGACCGAAAGGGAGAAGCTCCTGCGGCTGGAGGAGCGGCTGCACCAGCGCGTCGTGGATCAGGAGGAGGCGGTGCAAGCGGTATCGGATTCCATCCGCCGGGCCCGTGCCGGCCTCAAGGACCCTCGGCGGCCCATCGGCTCCTTCCTGTTCCTGGGCCCCACGGGGGTCGGGAAGACCGAGCTCGCCCGGGCGCTCGCTGAGGTCCTGTTCGACTCCGAGGAGGCCATGGTGCGGATCGACATGTCCGAGTACCAGGAGAAGCACACCGTCTCGCGACTCATCGGCGCCCCGCCGGGGTATGTGGGCTACGAAGAGGGAGGGCAGCTCACGGAGGCGGTGCGCCGGCGTCCGTACCGGGTAGTCCTCTTCGACGAGGTCGAGAAGGCCCACCCGGACGTCCTCAACATCCTCCTCCAGGTGATGGACGACGGCCGGCTCACGGACGGCCAGGGTCGTACCGTGGACTTCAAGAACACGATCCTCATCATGACGAGCAACGTGGGTTCCTCCTACCTGCGGGACCTGGACCCGGAGGACACCCCTTCTTTTGAACTGGCGAAGGTCCAGGTACAGGCGGAGCTGCGCCGCACCTTCCGGCCCGAGTTCCTGAACCGGATTGACGAGGTGATCGTGTTCCGGCCCCTGAGCCGCGCGCACCTGGAGCAGATCGTGGAGCTGCAGATCCGCTCCCTCCAGCAACGCTTGCAGGACCTGAGGGTGACCGTCGAGGTCACGCCTCAGGCGAAGGCGTACCTCGCCCGGGAAGGCTACAACCCGGACTTCGGGGCCCGGCCGCTGCGCCGGCTCATCCAGCGCTTGGTGGAAAACCCCCTCTCCCGGAAGGTGCTGGCGGGGGAACTGCGGGAGGGCGACGTGGCGGTGGTGGACGCTCGGGCCGGCGAGATCGTGATCGCGCGGCGGGAGCAGGTGGTGGCGTAGGCGGTGTTCGGAGGTTGCTACAATGAGACGGGCGAGACCCACCGCGGAGGGGAAGGATGGCCGGACAGATTCGGGCGGATCAGGTGGGAAGTCTCCTGAGGCCCCAGGAGCTGCTGGAGGCTCGGTCCCGGGGCGCTCCACCGGAGGAGCTCCGGGAGATCGAGGACCGGCACATCCTGCGGCTGCTCCACAAGCAGCAGGAGATCGGAGTGGACATCTACACGGACGGGGAGCTGCGCCGTCGGCACTTCATGAGCGATCTCCTGGAGGCGGTGGAGGGGTTTGAAGTTCCCGGGGATGGCCCGCGCCCGGGCAGCCCGCAGGGTGCCAACCGCTCGCGACCCTCCCGGACGTGGAAGGGGGAGGGGACCACACCGCCGCCCACCCGGGTCACGGGGGTGGTCACGGCCCGGTTGCGGCCGATCCGTCGGCTTACGGAACACGAAGTGGCCTTCCTCCGCAAGCACAGTCCGGGCCCCTTCAAGATCACCCTCCCCAGCGCCAACCAGTTCCCCGCGTTCACCTTCCGGAAGGGGATTACAGACCGGGTGTACCGGGACCCCTCGGAGCTGTTGTGGGACATCGTCCCCATCATCCGGGACGAGATCCGGGCCCTGATCGCGGAAGGGGTGACGTACATCCAGCTGGACGCGCCCCGGTACAGCGTTTACATCGACCCCCAGTGGCGGGAACACGTGCGGGCGGAGCTCGGGATGGAGCCGGAGGCTGCCCTGGACGAGGCCATCCGGGCGGACAACGCGTGCCTGGAAGGCGCCCGACGTCCGGGCGTGATCCTCGCCTTCCACCTGTGCCGGGGCAACAACCGCAGCCAGTGGTTCGCGGAGGGCGGCTACGATCCGATCGCGGAGAAGGTCTTCAACGAGCTTCAGGTGGACCGCTTCCTCCTGGAGTACGACGACGAGCGGTCCGGGACCTTCGAGCCCCTCCGGTTCGTCCCGCCGGATAAGACCGTGGTGCTGGGGCTGGTGAGTACCAAGCGGCCGCAGCTGGAGTCCCGGGAGGTGCTCCGGCGCCGCATCGAGGAGGCGAGCCGCTACATCCCCCTGGAGAACCTGGCCCTCAGCCCCCAGTGCGGGTTCGCCTCCGTCATGGAAGGGAACCTCCTCACCGAGGAGGACCAGTGGGCCAAGCTGCGGCAGGTGGTGGAGGTCGCCCGGGAGGTGTGGGGGTAGCTCGCTTTACGGTTCGGCTGCCTCGCGCACGGTGAGGACGGGTACCGGGCTCCGACGCACCACCGGTTCGGCCACGCTTCCGAGCACGAAGTGGGCGAGGCCCGTGCGCCCGTGGGTCCCCATGCACACCAGGTCCGCGTGGAGCTCCTGGACCGCCTTCAGGATGTGATGTGCAACCCCGCCCATGCGGACTTCTACCCCTTCCTCGGGACGCGACGCCGCCTCTAGCTGCCGATGGGCTTGGCCCATGAGGTACTCCCGGATCCGTGCGCCCACGGCGGGAGCCAAGATCTCCTCGGGGACCGCGGCGAGGACCTCTGGGGAGAGCTCCACCACGTGCAGGAGGACCACGTCCGCTCCGGTGGTTCGGCTCAGCAGCCGGGCCCATGCCAGGGCTCCCTGGGCCGGGGGCGAGAAGTCCGTGGCCACCAGGATGCGCCGTAGGCGCGGAGGGGTTTGGGGCCGCACGGTGAGCACCGGGACGGGGCTCACCCGCACCACGTGTTCTGCGACGCTCCCGAAGAAGACCCGCTGGATTCCACTTCGCCCGTGGGTCCCGATGCACACCAGGTCGACCCCGAACTCCCGGCAGACCTCCGGGATCACCTCGTGAGGGAGGCCCGGACGGAGCTCGATCCGATGGGCTCCGAAGCGTTCCCGCCAGCGTTCCAGCTCCGCCCGGATGAGGCGCCCGCGAGCCTGGAAGGGATCCTCTCCCTGATTCCCCTCCGCTTCGGAGAGGGCCTTGAGCGTCCACCCGTCCTCCTCCAGGACGTGCAGGAGAACCAGCTCGGCCTGGAACTGTCCGGCGATCCACTTGGCCCACTGCGCCGCGGACTCCGTGGCTTCCGAGAAGTCCGTGGGGAGCAGAACCCTTCGCACCCCGGGCACCCGAGTTCCCTCCAAGGGATCCTGGCAGGCGTGTTCGCCTTTCCGTGCCGGATTCCCTGCTGGGAAGGTGCCCGCCGGTCCCCAAAGCCCCGGGGATGGAACGGGTTCCCTCGTCGTGGTCCCCTGCCACTGCATCCACCTGTCTGGATTCTCGGAGGGAACCGGGAGCGAGCGGACGTGGTCATGCCCCGGATGCCCGGCACCAGGGTCGTTTCTCTCGTGGCATAATGGTCCAGTGAGTCGTCCGCTGGTGGTCATCTTCCTCACCGTCCTCACGAACCTGATCGGGTTCGGGATCGTGATTCCGTTGCTCCCCTTTTATGCCCGGGCGCTGGGCGCTTCGCCCTTCGGAATTGGGCTGCTGTTCGCCTCGTATTCCGCAGCGCAGCTCCTGGCGGCTCCCGTTCTGGGCGCGTGGTCAGATCGGTGGGGCCGACGGCCGGTCCTCCTGCTGAGCCTCCTGGGCACCGCCCTGAGCTTCGTGCTCCTGGCGGTGGCCCAGTCGGTGGGGATGCTGTTCTTGGCCCGGATCATCGATGGCCTCTCGGGCGGCAACATCTCCACGGCCCGCGCCTACATCGCGGACGTGACGTCGGAGGAGGACCGGGCTCGGGCCTTCGGCCTCATCGGAGCCGCCTTCGGCCTGGGATTCATCGTCGGCCCGGCCCTGGGGGGAGTCCTCGCGCACTTCAGTTACGCGGCCCCTGCATGGGCCGCGGCCGCGATCACCCTAGGGGCCGTGGCCCTGGCCTGGTTCTGGCTCCCGGAGACCGTGCATCGGGTCTCCGCCTCCCGCGGTCCGATCTGGCCGGAACTCCCCCGCCTCCTTCGGCACCCGTACCTTGGGCCGCTGTTGGGCGTGGACTTCCTGTACTGGGCCACGGCCGCGGTCTACCAGACCACCTTCGCCCTCTTCGTGAGCCACCGGTTCGGCTTCGGGCCAGGACAGACCGGTGTCCTGTTGGCCTTCTGGGGCCTGCTGGGGGCCTTGGTCCAGGTGGGGATGGTGGGGCCCGTCGTCCGGCGGGTGGGGGAGAGCCGGGCCCTGGCGATGGGACTCGTCTTGGCCGGACTGGGGCTTGGAGCCGCCGCGGCGAGTCGCACCGCGACCCTCTTCGTGCTGAGCACCCTCCCCGCGGCCCTCGGTGCCGGTGTGGCCAACCCCGCCCTGGTGGCGCTTTTGAGCCGGTCCGCCCGTCCAGGAGAGCAGGGAGCGGTGCAGGGAGTGGCGAGCACCATGGAGAGCCTGGGACGCATGCTGGGACCCGTCTGGGGCAACGGGGTGCTGGGCGCTTTCGGGGAGGGCCCGGCCTTCGGGTCTGCGGCCGCGGTGATGGCCCTCACGGGGGTGTTGGCCCTGCGGCTGCGGCCCCTTCCTCCGCCCCGGGAGGCCCCGGTGCGCATGCTCTCCGTGCGGAGGTGAGGATCGTGGGGGGCCGCGTGGACTGGCGGGAAAAGTTCCACGAGGCGCTTCCGTATCACGCGTTCCTGGACCGCTACGGGACCGAGGTCCACCGGGAGCGGTGGCGCCAGATCTACGAGGCCGTGACGCTCACGGAGGAACAGCGGACGCTGCTGGCAGGCTTCCAGCGGGAGATGAAGCTGCTCGTGCTGGCGGGAACCTGGTGCGGGGATTGCATGAACCAGTGCCCCATCCTCCAGCGGTTCGCGGAGGTCACCCCCCGCATCCAGCTCCGGTTCCTGGAGCGGGATGAGCACCCGGACGTGCGGGAGGAGCTCGCCATCAACCTCGGCTATCGCATTCCCGTAGTGGTGTTTTTAAGCGAGGACTTCGCGGAGGTGGCCCGGTACGGCGAGCGCACCCTGTCCCTGTACCGACAGATGGCCGCAGAGCGCTTGGGGCCTGCCTGTCCCGTGGGGATCCGGCCCCCTGGGGAGGGACTCCTCCGAAACGTGACCCAGGAGTGGCTGAACGAGGTGGAGCGGGTGCAGCTCCTGTTGCGGCTTTCCCCACGCCTGCGAAAGCGGCACGAAGACTAGGGGGTGAAACCATTCTCGAACTCATCGTATTCGTGAGCGGCGGGGTCCTGCTGGCCCTAGAGATCGTGGCGAGCCGTGTCCTCGCTCCCGCCTTCGGCAACTCCATCTTCGTGTGGGGGAGCCTCATCGGGGTGTTCCTGACGGCCCTCAGCTTGGGGTATTGGGTGGGCGGACACGTTGCGGATCGTTTCCCCCGCTACGGCGTGTTCTGCGGCCTCGTGTTCCTCGCGGGACTCCTGGTGGTGCCGATCCCCGCGGTGAGCCCGTGGCTGCTCGACCGGATCGCCCGGGCGGATGTAGGGCCTCGAGTGGGTCCCCTTCTCGCGGCGACCCTCCTGTTCTTCCCCGCGAGTCTGGTGATGGGCACCGTCTCGCCCTTCGCGGTGCGGCTCGCGGCCCGCACGGTCCAGACCGTGGGGAACACCGCGGGACGGCTCTACGCCCTCTCCACTCTGGGCAGCATCGTGGGCTGCCTTGCCGCGGCCTTCTGGCTTCTCTCCATCCTCGGGGTCCGGGAGATCATCCTGGTCCTGGGACTCGTGGAGATGGGGATGGCGGCCCTGGGGTTTGCGGTGGTCCGTCGGATGGCCACCGCGGCGGCCGCCACGACCGCGCTGTTGGTGGCGGCCCTGGTCGTCCCCCGGGCGGCGTCCGGGGATCCGCCCGGGCTCGTGTACGCCCGGGACACCGTCTACCACCGCATCACCGTGAGCGATGAGGGCGGGGTGCGCTATCTCAAACTGGACAACTACTGGCAGAGCGCCATGGACCTCCAGGAACCCGATCGCACCGTGTTCCGGTACGCGGACTACATGCACGCGGGCATGCTGTTCACGCCCGAGCCCAAGCAGGTGCTCCTCATCGGCGTGGGGGGCGGTACCCTCCCCAAGCGGTACCTCCAGGACTATCCCGGGATCCGCATGGACATGGTGGACATCGATCCCCACGTGATCGAGGTCGCCCGTCGCTACTTCCACGTCCCGGTGGGCGGGCCCCTCCGGGCCTTCGCGGAGGACGGACGCCAGTTCGTCCGTCGCACCTCCGCCCGCTACGACCAGGTCCTCCTGGACGCCTACCTACGGGACACCCTCCCCTTCCACCTCGCCACCCGGGAGTTCTTCCAGGAGGTCCGGGGAATCCTCACGCCCCGGGGGGTGTTCGTGATGAACCTCATCGGGGCCTTGGCGGGTCCCGACAGCCGTCTGTTCCGGTCCGTCTACCGGACTCTCCGGGAAGTTTTTCCCGCGGTGTACGTTTTCCCTGTTGAGTTCGGTTCGTGGGGGGCCGAGGAGGCCCTGCGGAACATCATCTTGGTGGCCACTCAGGAGCCTCCGGAACCGCCCATGGCGGTCCGCGGGCGGTACGCGCGCGTGCGGAACCGGATCCGGATCCCGGATTTCGAGGCGGTGGTGCGGGACCTCTACACCCGGCCCGTCCCCGTTCAGGACGTGCCCGTGCTTTCCGACAACTTCGCGCCCGTAGATGACCTGATCCACGCCCGATAGGGGGTTGCCCATGTCGGGGGTCGTGAAGCTGTACGTGGGAGACGTGATCCGCACCCGGAAAAAACACCCTTGCGGCGGGGACGTCTGGGTGATCGAGCGGGTGGGCGCGGACGTGGGCATGACCTGCCGGACATGCGGCCGGTACGTGCTCATGGACCGCGTCAAGCTGGAGCGGAGGATCCGGGAGTTCCTGGAGCGAGGGAGCGAGGAGGCCCCCCTCCTTCCCCCGTTGCTCCCGCCCCGGCCCATCCGCTATCCGGAGCCGGTCCGACGGGGTCGCAAGACCACCTCCCCGGAGGCTCCGCCTCGCCCCCGACGCCGGATCGTGAGGCGGGCGACGCGCACGGAATGGGCCTCGCGGTCGGAATCGTAGGACTCCCCAACGCGGGGAAGTCCACCCTCTACCGCGCGCTTACCCGCGTGTCGGTGGCCATCGCGCCCTATCCCTTCACCACCCTCGAGCCGAACGTGGGGGTGGTGGCGGTACCGGATTCACGGCTGGAGGCCATCGCCCGGGTGGTGGGGGCGCGGCGCGTGGTCCCCGCCACCATCCGGGTGGTGGACATCGCGGGGCTGGTTCGCGGAGCGCACCGGGGGGAAGGGCTCGGCAACCAGTTCCTGGCCCACATCCGGGAGACCTCCGCCCTTCTGCACGTGGTGCGGGGCTTCGAGGACCCCGAAGCCCCGCACGTGGAGGGCGCCCTGGATCCGATGCGGGACATCGAGATCGTGGAGACGGAGCTGGCCCTCGCAGACCTCGCCACCGTGGGACGGAGGCGGGAGCGCCTCATGGCCCGGGCCCGCACCGGGGACCGGACGGCTCGCGCGGAGGTGGAGGTCCTGGAGCAGGTGGAGGCCCATCTCAGCCGGGGAGACCCCGTCCGATCGCTCCCTCCGGCGACGCGGGAGGTCGTGCGTCCCCTGCGGCTGCTCACGGACAAACCCGTGGCCTACGTGTTGAACGTGGGGGACGGCGGACCAGCCAAGGGATGGGAGGCCGTCCAGGTGCACGCGGCCCGCACCGGGAGCCGGCTGTTGGTGGCGAACCTGAAGCTCGAGGCGGAGCTCCTCGATCTCCCCCCGGAGGAGGCGGCCGCCTACCGGCAAGCCCTCGGGCTCGGAGAGGAGGCCCTCCACCAGGTGATCCGGGCCGCGTACGAGCTGTTGGGGCTCGTCACCTTCTTCTCCATCGAGAGCGGGGAGGTGCGGGCTTGGCCGGTCCCACGGGGGACCGTCGCCCTGGAGGCGGCGGGCGAGATCCATACGGACATGATGCGGGGGTTCGTGGCCGCGGAGGTGATCTCCTGGGAGGAGCTGGTGCAGGCGGGCTCGGTGGCCGCGGCCCGGGAGCGGGGGAAGCTCCGGACGGAGGGCCGGGGGTACGTGGTCCAGGACGGGGACGTGATCACCTTCCGGTTCTCCCCCCGGTGAATGCCTGGCACGGGAATTGCTTACAGATCCGGTGGGCTGCGATGCCCAAGAACGAGGGGATCCGCGTTCCACCGATGGAAGACGAGCATGGAGGAGATCCGATGGCGCTCTCAGACCACGAGCTGGATCCCTTCGCGCCCTCCTTGGAGGAGATCGAGCGGAGGATCCGGGAGCTCAACGATCAACGCCGCCGCATCTGGCGGTCCAGTGCCCCGGCCACGGGGACCGGGGAGGTCGGCCGTCGGCAGTTGGCGGCCATCGAGCAGGAACTGGAGGAACTGTATCACCTGAAGCGAGAGCTGCTGGCCCGGAAGGCTCGGGGCACCCGGTCCCTTCTCCGCAAACCCTCCCGCCCGGGAAAGCCCACCCCGCCCCCTGGCCTGTTCCGGGACGAGGACTCTCTGGTAGAATAAGCCGGCTGGGAAATTGCCCTCCTGTCCTGCACTCGCAGGACCGGGAAGAGCTCCTGTCCGGAGGGGGGACATGCAGCAGGCACCGACGGCGGCTGCGCCAAGCGCTCGGCGGGCCCCGAGGGAGTACGAGCTCGTTTTCGTGCTCCGTCCGGACCTCCCGGACGCGGAGGTCCGGGCCGCCATGGACCGGATCGTGGCCCGGATCACGGAACGGGGGGGAGAGGTCCGAGGGGTGCAGCCCTGGGGAAAGCGGCGGCTCGCTTACCCGATCCAACGGTATCGGGAAGGGCTGTACGGGCTTGTGCGCTTTGTGCTCCCCGGGCAGCGCGTGCAGGATCTCAAGAACGCCCTCGGGATCTCCGAAGAGATCCTCCGGTTCCTCATCGTCGCCGCACTTCCCACGGCCCAAGCGGATCAGGCTCGGCAGGCGCAGGAAGCGCGGGAGGTGTCCGCGGAGGGCGGTGGAGGTGCGTAGATGTACAACCGGATCATCCTGATCGGGCGCCTCGTCCGGGACCCGGAGCTGCGGTACGTGCCCAGCGGGCAGCCCGTGGCGCGGTTCCGGCTGGCGGTGGACCGTCCGTTCACGAATCAGGCGGGCGAGCGCAAGACGGACTTCTTCACCGTGGTGGCCTGGCGGAAGCTCGCGGAACAGGCCTCCCAACACCTCACCAAGGGACGACTCGTGGCCGTGGAGGGGAGGCTAGAAATCCGCGACTACGAGACCACCGCGGGCGAGCGGCGGCGGGCAGTGGAGGTGGTGGCGGATAACATCCGTTTCCTGGATCGCAAGCCCGTGACGGAAGCGGTGGAGGAGGAGATCCCGGACTTCGAGCCGCCCCTGGAGGAGGACGAAGAAGTCCCGTTCTGAGGAGGGAGGCCCATGGCGGAGGCCACGGCAGACAAAGAGAAGAAAAAGCAGGAGTACCGGGTTCGGCAGAAGCGACGCAAGGTGTGCGCCTTCTGCGTGCAGAAGGCGGAGTTCATTGACTACAAGGATCCGGGCCCCCTGCGCCGGTTCATCTCGGAACGGGGCAAGATCCTCCCGCGGCGGATGACGGGGACCTGCGCGAAACACCAGCGCATGCTGGCCCGGGCCATCAAGCGGGCACGGGAACTGGCGCTGTTGCCGTACACCGCGGACTAGCCGCGGCCTCGAGAAGCGATGTCCAAACCTGCCCCGGCCCTCACCCTCCGAGACCGCACCGCGGGCCTCACGGAGGGCGCCCTGCTTGCGGCCCTCACGGCCCTGGTGGCGGTGCTGGTGGTGTTTTTCGGGCAGCTGGGGCTCATGGCCGCACCCCTTCCGCTGTTCGTGCTCACCTACCGGCGTGGGGTGCGGGCCGCGATCCTCTCCGCGGTGGTGGCAGGACTTACGCTCTCGCCTTTCTTCGGATTTCCGCAGGGGGTGCTCTTCGTGGCCGCCTTCGCACCCATGGGGATCGTACAAGGGTACCTGAGCCGGCGCGGAGGCCCGGGGGTGGCTGGGTGGGCCGTGGCCGTGGGCGTTGGAGTCGGGCTCGGGGTTACCCTCCTCAGCCTCCTGGCAAGCCGGTTCGTGTTCGGGCTGGACCCCTTCTCAACCCTCATCGAGGCGCAGGTGAAGGGGGTCCAGGCGGCCCAGGACCTCATGCGGCGGGTCGGCGCTCCTCCTCAGCAGATTGAGCAGATGGGCCGCCTCGCTGAGCAACTCCCCACCTTCCTGCGGATGGTCCTGCCTGCCGCCGTCTTGCTGGGGGTCCTCCTGTGGTCCTATGGCTCCTACACCCTGGCCCGCCACACCCTCCGCAGGCTCGGGGTAGTCCTGCCCGGGTTTTCGCCCATCCTCACCTGGCGGCTTCCGCCCGCGGTGGGGGCCCTCCTGGTGCTCCCCGTGTTGGCGGGGGCGGCCCTCCAGCCCCATGCACCCGGGCTGGGGGCTGCCCTCTTAGCCAACGGGTTCATGATCTCCCTCTTCGTGTTCGCGTTCCTCGGCGTGCTCACCGTGCTGCGGTACCTGGAAAGCCGGGAGGTTCCGAGGGCGGGCCGGGTCCTTGCGGTGGTGGCGTTGTTGTTCCTGGGAGATCCCGGGATCTTCGCCATGGCCATTCTGGGGCTGGTGGACCTGTGGTTCGATCTGCGGCGGGTCGGCCCCCGGGCCCCGCGGGAGGAGGAAGAGGCGTGAAGGTGATCCTGGCTCGGGACGTCCCTTCCCTCGGGAAGGCCGGGACCGTGGTGGAGGTGAAGGAAGGGTACGCCCGCAACTACCTCATCCCCCGGGGGTTGGCGGTGGAGGCCACGGAGGGCGCCCTGCGGAGCTTTCAGGAGCAGCAGGAGGCGATGAAGCGGCGGGCGGAGCGGGAGCGGGCGCGGGCGCGGGAGCTGGCCCGAGCCCTCTCCGAGACCGCGGTGGTCATCCGGGTCCGGGCCGGCGAAGGGGGGAGGCTGTTCGGGTCGGTGACCGCGGAGACCATTGCCCAGACCCTGCGGGAACGGGGGGTGGAGGTGTCCCGGAAGCAGATCGAGCTCCCGGAGCCCATCAAGGCCTTGGGCACCTACGAGGTCACGGTTCACCTGGGGCACGGCCTGCGGGCCCCCATCCGGGTACGGGTAGAGGGAGCGTGATCCGTAGCGATGCGGAAGCTCTCCACGCGGCCCAGTCGGACAGACCTGCGCCGGCAGGTGGGGACGCTGCTGAGCGTGTTAAGCGAGGTGTACGGGCCGGATCGGCTGATCGTGAAGGCCGGCAAGCTGGAGGCCCTCTCCCTCATGCGCTCTTCACGCCTGGAAGATCGGGTGCTGGCCCTGCAGCGCCTGGTCTACGAGGATCCCACCATCCGGGAAACGCCGCACCCTGCAGAGATTCCCCGGATCCTCTCCGAGATCAAGGAGGAGATCGCGGACCTCATCGCCCAACGCCGCGTGGAGGAGGAGCTGGAACGCAGGGTTCAGGAGCGGATGAACCAGCGGCAGGACGAATACCTCCAGGAGATCCGGCTGCAGGTCCTGCGGGAGCGCACGGGTCCGGAAACCGCAGCCACCCGGAAGAAGTTGCAGGAGCTCGAGGCCCTCGACCGCATCCGCCTCTCCCAGTCCGCCCTGGAGGTGCTGCGGCCCCGCAGGCTGCGGGAGGTGGTGGGACAGGATCGGGCCATCCGGGCCCTCTTGGCGAAGCTCGCCACCCCCTACCCGCAGCACGTCATCCTCTACGGCCCGCCCGGTGTGGGCAAGACCACGGTGGCACGCCTCGTGCTGGAGGAGGCCCGCAAGCTCCCCTATACTCCCTTCGGCCCTCATGCGCCCTTCATCGAGGTGGACGGATCCACCCTGCGGTGGGACCACCGGGAAGTCACGAACCCGCTTCTGGGCTCCGTGCATGACCCCATCTACCAGGGCTCCCGCCGGGACTTCGCGGAGGGCGGGATTCCGGAGCCGAAGTTGGGGCTCGTGACCAAGGCCCACGGAGGGGTTCTGTTCATCGATGAGATCGGGGAGATGGATCCCGTACTGCAGGCGAAGCTCCTGAAGGTGCTGGAGGACAAGCGGGTGTACTTTGAGTCCTCCTACTACGACCCCGACGACCCCGCGGTTCCTGCCTACGTGCGGTATCTGTTCGAGCACGGAGCGCCCGCGGACTTCGTGCTCATCGGCGCCACCACCCGGGAGCCGGAGGAGATCAGCCCGACCCTGAGATCCCGGTGCGCGGAGGTGTTCTTCGATCCCCTCACCCAGCACGACATCGAGCGCATCGTACGCCAGGCGGCCCGCCGGCTGGGCGTGGGCCTGGATCCCAAAGCCCCCTCCCTCATCGCCGGCTACACCGTGGAGGGCCGCAAAGCGGTGCAGATCCTCGCGGACGCCTACGGCATCGCCCTCTACCGGCGCCGGCGCCGCGGCGGCCGGATCCGCATCACGGAGGCGGATGTGCTCGAGGTGATCCGCACATCCCGTCTGAGCCCCTACGTGCCCACCCGGGCCTCGGAGACCCCGGAGGTGGGCAAGGCCTTCGGGCTCGGCGTCTATCACTATCTCGGCTCCATCATCGAGGTGGAGGCCGCGGTCTTCCCCACCACCCGCAGGAGCGGGGGCGTGGTGCGGTTTAACGAGACCGCAGGCTCCATGGCGAAGGACTCCGTGTTCAACGCCCTCTCGGTCCTCCGGAAGGTGTTGGGTGTGGATCTCAGTCAGTACGACGTGCACGTGAACGTGGTGGGCGGAGGACTCATCGATGGTCCCAGCCTAGGGCTCGCCATCACCGCGGCCCTGGCGAGCGCGGTGCAGAACCGGCCCGCGCTCCAGAACGTGGCCCTCACGGGAGAGGTGAGCATCCAGGGCCGGGTCAAGGGGGTCGGGGGGATCCCGGAGAAGCTCTACGGAGCCCGCCAGGCCGGGATGCGCAAGGTGATCCTCCCCCAGGAGAACCGTCACGACATCCCCCCCGACCTCCAGGGGATCCAGGTGGTGTTCGTGCAGACCGTGGAGGAAGCCCTGCCCCACGTCCTGGTGGCGGGCAAGCGGAAGACCGCCTAGCAGTTTTCCCCAGCACGTCCACGAAAAAAGCCACACAATTCACACCTTTCCCCAGCTTGTCCACAAGGGAATTCGCAGGCCCGCCGTTCAAAAACTCCCTGGGAATCCGTTGAAATGGCGAACACAGGTTCGCCATAATACGAGGAGAGGACGGAGGCTGCCATGAGCGTCGTCTCGGTCGAGCGGGTCCCTCCCCAGAACCTGGAGGCGGAGATGGGGGTCTTGGGCTCCATGCTGCTGGACCGGGACGCCATCGCGCAGGTGGTGGAGATCCTTCGGCCCGAGGACTTCTACCGGGAAGCCCACCGGATCATCTACAGCACCATCCTCGAGCTCTTCGATCGGGGGGAGCCCGTGGATCTCATCACGGTCACGGACCGGCTGCGGGATCAAGGCAAGCTGGAGGAGGTGGGAGGTGCCGCCTACATCGCGGCCCTGCTCAACAGCGTCCCCACTGCGGCCAATGCGGAGTACTACGCCCGCATCGTCCTGCAGAAGTCCATCCTCCGAGCCCTCATCCGGGTGGGGACCCAGATCGCACACCTGGGGTTCGAGGGAGAGGAGGACGTGGAGGCTCTGGTGGACCGGGCCGAGCGGCTCGTGTTCGAGCTCAGCCGCCGGCGACTCGTGCGGGACTTCGCGCCCATCCGGGACATCCTGAAGGAGACCATGGAGCGCTTGGACGCGGGTTATGACCGGGGGATGATCACCGGCGTCCCCACGGGCTTCGTGGACCTGGACGAGCTCACGGGCGGGCTGCAGCCCGGGGATCTCATCATCGTGGCCGCGCGCCCCTCCATGGGAAAGTGCCTGAAGTACGACGCGCGGATCGTGGATGCGCGCACGGGAGAGGTGCGCACCATCGAGGAGATCGTGCACACCAAGGACGTGGTCCTCCTCACCCTGGATGGGGGGAGGCTGCGGGAGGCCCGGCCCAGCGCCTTCGTGGACGACGGCCGCCGGCCCGTCTACCGGGTGCGCACGGGCCTCGGCCGCGTGGTGGAGGTCACCGCCACGCACCCCTTCCTGACCCCCCAGGGCTGGAAACCCCTTACGGACCTCCGGGTGGGCGACTACGTGGCCGTGCCCGCCCGGATCCCTGTCTTCGGTTCCCTGGACCTCCCCAGCTATGAGGTGAAGCTCATCGCTTACCTCGCCGCGGGCCGGATTCCCGCGGACCCGCGGCTAAACCAGGACTTCCTGGACGCGGTGCGGGCCGCGGCGGCGGTCCGGGCTTCTGCCCGGTCCCTCGTCCTGACTGGGGTCTGGGGGTTCTCCCTCCCGGATCTCGAGGTCCCTCTGGAGGTCGGGGGGGAGCTCAGTAGGTATGCGGAACTGCGCACGACCCCGCCGGAGACCCGCCAGCTCCCCTCCGTGGTCTACCGGCTGAACCGCCAGAAGCTGTGCCTATTGCTCTCGCGCCTCTTGAGCTGCACCGCCAGCTGGGAGGAAGAGACCCGTACCATCCGGGTCCGGCTGCCCAACTCCATCATGGCGGAGCAGGTCCAGCACCTCCTCCTGCGCCTGGGCGTGGTGGCGGCCCGGGGCGGGGATGGAACCCTGGAGGTGCGGGGGGAGGCCGCGGTGCACCTGCTGCGGAGCTGCGGGGTGTTCGGGTGGGAGAAGCTGCGGGAATGGGCCCGCTACGAGCATCGTCCCCTGCTCGAGGAGCCGGACGTCCTGTGGGATTCCATCGAGCGTATCGAGTACGCGGGGGAACACCAGGTCTACGACCTTGAGGTTGCTGGAACCCACAACTTCGTGGCCAACGACATCTGCGTTCACAACACCACCTTCTGCCTCAACATCGCCCAACACGCCGCGGTCCGCCACCGCGTCCCCGTGGCCATCTTCTCCTTGGAGACGAGTGCGGAACAGCTGGTGCAGCGGATGCTGTGCGCGGAAGCTGGGGTTGATGGCCAGCGCTTGCGGCGGGGCTACCTCTCGGAGGCGGACTGGCGGAAGCTCACCCGAGCCATGGGCGGGCTTGTGGAGGCCCCCATCTTCATCGACGACTCGAGCAACCTCTCCGTGATCGAGATGCGGGCCAAAGCCCGGAAGCTCAAGGCGGAGCACGGTCTGGGCCTGATCATTGTGGACTACATCCAGCTCATCCAGTCCTACAAGCGCAGCGAGAACCGCACCCAGGAGCTCAGCGAGATCGCCCGGGCCATCAAGTCCCTGGCCAAGGAGCTGCACCTCCCCGTGATCGCCATCTCGCAGCTCTCACGGGCCGCGGAGCTCACGGGCTCCAAGATCCCCATGCTCTCCCACCTGCGGGAGAGCGGGGAGCTGGAGCAGGTGGCGGATCTCGTGATCTTCCTGTATCGGGAGGATTACTACGATCCGGAGAAGGCGCGGCGGGAGGGGAAGGAGAACGTCGCGCTCGTGCGGGTCGCCAAGCACCGCAACGGCCCCACGGACGACCTGGAGCTCTACTTCCACAAGGAGTACGGGCGGTTCGCGAACCTCGCTAAGGAACCCCCGGGACCCTAGGCGTCCCCCCGCCCTCTTTGCGAAGATGGAGGTGCCGTGGGTCTCGGGGTTCTGCTGGTGGACCTGTTCGTGAACCTCCTCCGGGCCCTGTGGAACCTGGTTCTGGGCCGGCTTTCGGTCCCCGCGTACGTGGTGGTGGAGATCCGCGGCTCCCTCCCGGAACGTCGCCCCCTCCTCCCCCCCTTCGTCCGTTGGTTGCGTCGCCCCCCGCCCAGCCTGGAAGAGATCCGGGAACAGCTGGACCGGATTGCGTCCCATCCCCGCATCCGAGGAATCGTGCTCACCTTCCGAGACCTGAACGCGGGCTGGGCCTCCCTGGAAGGCCTGCGCCGGGCGCTCGTGCGGTTCCGAAGCCGTGGCAAGCGGATCTGCGCGTACCTTCCCACCGCCACCCTGGCGGAGTACTACGTGGCCAGCGTCTCAGACCGGATCCTGGCCCCTGAGGGGGCGGAACTCTGGCTGGTGGGCCTGCGATGGGAGATCCCCTTCCTGCGCGCAGCCCTCGATCGCCTGGGGATCCTCCCCCAGGTTCACCACTTGGGGGAGTACAAGACCGCCCTGCACCCGCTGCTCCACGAGCGCATGCCGCCCGAGCAGCGGGAGGCATGCGCCGCGATTCTGGAGGACGTGCTGGAGCACGTGATTCAAGCCATCTCGGAAAGCCGGGGCCTTGCGCCTGAGCGGGCGGCGGAGGCCATCGAGCGAGGGTTGCTCTCCGCGCAGGAAGCCCTGGCCCGGAACCTGGTGGACGCCTTGGCCTACGAGGACGATCTCCCGGGTGCGGTCGAGCCCGGTCAGCGGGTGCGCATAGAGCCCTGGAGTCGGGTACGGCGCCGGCTCCCGAGGCCGTACCGCTGGCGGGTCCTGGACCGATGGACCGTGGGGGTGGTGGAGGTGGTGGGGGCCCTCGTGTTGGGCGAAAGCCAGGAGCTCCCCTTCCCGGTCCCCGGCATCGGCCGGAGGCTCGCGGGCCACGAGACCATCGCCCGGGCCCTTCGCCGGGCGGAGCGGGATCGCCGCGTGCGGGCGGTGGTGCTGCACGTGGATTCGCCCGGTGGGCTCGTCGTGGCCTCGGAGCTCCTGGCTCGGGAGGTGCACCGGCTGGCGAAGCGCAAGCCCGTGGTGGTGCATATGGGCAATGTGGCCGCAAGTGGGGCGTACTACCTGGCGTGCGGCGCCCGGCACCTGGTGGCCGCGGCCACCACCCTCACGGGCTCCATCGGCGTGGTGGGCGGGAAGCTGGTGGTCGAGGAGTTCCTCGAGCGGCTCGGGGTACGGGCGGAGGTCGTGGCCCGCCCCGGCACCGCCACCCTGCTCTCCCCCTACGTCCCGTACACGGATCGGGACTGGGCGCTCCTCGTGGGCTGGATGCGGCGAAGTTATGAGCGGTTTAAAGCACACGTGGCGGCCTCGCGGGGGAAGTCCGTGGAAGAGGTGGAGGCGGTGGCCCGGGGCCGGGTGTGGACGGGCATCCGGGCGAAGTCCCTGGGCCTCGTGGACGCCATCGGCGATTTCGAGCACGCGGTCCAGTGGGCCCGGCACCTGGCCCGGCTTCCCCGGGGAGCTCCGGTGCGCACCCTCCTCCCGCCTCCCCTCCCGCTTCCTCCATCCCCTCCCGTTCAAGGTCTGCCTGCAGCCGCGGCCCTGCTGAGGGAGCCCGTGCTGTGGATGGTGCCCGCTTCCCCAGGAAATTTTTATTGACAAACCCCGGGCGGTGCGGGATCATGGGGCAGGCCCAAAAACCAACCGCAGGGGCCTGGAACGGCAAGGGAACGGAGGTCATGCAATGCCAGTCGGAACGGTGAAGTGGTTCAGCCCGGAGAAGGGATACGGATTCATCACTCCGGAGGACGGCGGCAAGGACGTGTTCGTGCACTACACCGCCATCGTAGGGACCGGATACCGGAACCTTCAGGAAGGGCAGAAGGTCGAGTACGAGGTCACGCAGGGGCAGAAGGGGCCGCAAGCCGCAAACGTCCGCGTCATCGGTTAGCCTAACCATACGCCTCTCCTCCCGCCCGGGAGGCTCCGGGGAAGGCTGGGGCCTCCCGGAGAGGGTGCTACGTCCGGCGGGCGATCACCTGGAGCCAGGTACGGGGGACCGCGGTCCATCCGATCTCCCGAAAGGCTTGACGGACGCCCTCCTGGAGGGCCTGCGAAGCGACCTCCAGGGGAACTCCGGGTAACGCGCCCTCGATGAACAGGTCGAATTCGCTGATGTCCAGCAGGCTCTGTTCAGAGAGGGCGTGCGTCTGCAGTTCCATCTGGATCTCCCCGAATCCCGTCTGGGCCAGCATCTCCGCGTACTGCTCGGGCGTCAGCCACCGCATGGCGGTGACCTTCACCCCTCGAGCGAGCTCGATGCCCTGTCGTCGGAGGAAGCGGATGGCGCGCAGGACCCACATGGTGTAAAAGCGGAGGGTTTCGGGAGGATAGGCGCCCTCGAAGAAGGAGGTGTTGAAGGCGAACACCCCCCCTTTTCGGAGGACGGAGAGGACCTCGCGGCACACCAGAGCCTTGTCCTGGACCAGATGGATGGCGTTGCAGAACAGGACCGCGTCCACCTGGGGAACGAGCTGACTGAGCCGCTCCGCGGTGCCCCGCAGGAAGCGCACGATGGAGGAGCGGATGCGGGACTGGGCGATTTCCAGGGCCGAGGGGGAAGGATCAATGGCGTACACCACCGCACCCGCCTGCGGATCCAGACGCTCCAGGATCATCTCCGTAACGGTTCCGACGCCGCATCCCAAGTCCACCACGGCGGCGTTTCGGGAGATGCGGGCGTGCTCCACGAGCCAGGCGTTCACCGCCCGGAAGAACGGGTGGGCGCTGAACTTCTCAAAGGAGAACCGGTGCTCCGGGTTGTCCATCGTACCGGGGAAAGTTCTACGTTCCCCCTACGGCTCCTCCTTCAGATCCGCAACCCGTGCCCCGGTGATGCGGCGGAGGTCGGGGGGGGAGATGGCGAACAGGGCGTCCGGAGCTCCCGCTCCCGCGTACACCTCCTCGTGCCGGAGGAGGGACTCGTCCATGTACACCGGGATTCCCGACGCGAGCCCCACGGGAGAGACCGCCCCCACCGGGAATCCCGTGACGCGCTGCACCGTCTCAGGATCCGCAGGCCGTACCCCCCGGGCGTTCGTCGCCCTCCGGAGCTTCTCCCGGCTCACCCGGTGCGCGCCGGAGGCAAGCACCAACAGCGGCTCTCCGTCTGCCAGGAACACCAGGGACTTCACGATCTGCTCCGGAGTGGTCCCGAGGGCCGCGGCGGCCTCCTGTGCGGTGCGGGTGCCCTGGGGGAACCTCAGGATGCGGACGGGAAGGCCGTGGTGGGCGAGCGCTACGGCGACCCGCTGGACGCCCCGGTCGGCCTCCAGGATCGCTCGGGCCCGCGCCACGTCCTCCTCCATCTGGCGGGCGAGGCTCTGGGGGGAATCAAAGGCCTGGACCGGTCGTAAGAACCGCACCACTTCCACGGTGACCTCAGCGGGAGGATCCCTCAAATCCACGTCGAGCAGGTGGACCTCCAGGGAGGGATCCTCCTCCCCGAAGGTGGGGATGGGTCCGAAGTGGAGGGCGCCTGGGTAGACCGCCTGTCCCATCCGCACCCAGCAGGCGTAGATCCCGGGTGTGAGCCGGAGCTCCGTGGGGATCTGGAGGTTCAGGGTGGGGAACCCGAGGTGCCGACCCCGTCCCTTTCCCGGGATGGGGTGCGCGGTAAAGAGGAGCCGCTCCTCGCTCATCGGATCAGGGAGAGGAGCCAGACGAGCACCCCCCGCAGGGCCTGCGCGCTCATGCCCACTAGGGAAAGGACGAAGAGGGAAATCCCGATGCCGACGGCTAAGAGGATGCCGTCTCGGTTCAGGAGCCCCACGCCCATCGCCAGGGCCGCGAGCCCGGGAAGGGTGTTGAGGAACGGCAGGGGCAAAAAGAGCACGACGCCCATGGCCAGGACGAACCCCGCGCACAGACGCAGCAGGATCGCATCCCTCATGGGTGTCCAGCGGGGCCGAGAGAAGCGCTCCAGGGAGCGCACCATCCGGACCCCGCGGTTGCGCAGTCCCTCCACCGCGCGGTGGGAAAGCCGGTAATCCAGAACCCTACGGGGAAGCCAGGGGCGTTCCCGGCCGAGGGCCATCTGGATGGCGAGGAGGACGTAGAGGCCGCCCACGACGCCGGAGGTACCTGGCGGGAGGACGGGGATCATGGTGGGCAGCGCGAGCAGGATGAGGGCGAACCCGAACCCACGCTCGTCAATCCGGTCCGCGATCTCTCGCACGGTGACCACCCGCTCGCCCCCCACGGCAAAGACCTCTTCCAGCAGCTCCGACAGCGGCCGCTCTCCCGGTGGGACGTGAGCAAAGCGGTGCATGGCGAGAGCCGCGGCTCTCCGCCCGTTGGATTGGAGGTACCCCCTCCGCGCGTCGTCCCGCATTCTACCGGAAGCGGGGAGAAACCGGAAGCACGGGCTCAGGGCCCCCCCTCCCGCAGCCAGGCCCGGATCCGGGCAGCCAGGTCGTCCAGCACCGCCTCCTGTCGGGGCCTTGGCAGCTCGGAGAAGGCCGGGATCTCCAGCCAAGCCCCGTCCCGGGGGTCCTTGCCGGCGCCGACTCGGACCACAGGATGGTCCCGATGTCGGAATCCCTCCACCAGCACGAGGTCCAGGCCTCCCGAGACGTCTACCAGTTCCTCCACGAGTCGTTCCACGGATGGATCCCCGGGGTCGGTGCGGAGCCGAAGGAAACGCTCCTCGGGCCCCGCCACGAGGATCGCCCGAGCTCCCGCGCAGGCCATGCGGTGGCTGTCGCTCCCCGGCCGGTCGGGGTCGAACCCGTGGGCCGCGTGCTTGATGGCCGCCACGGCCCTCCCATCGGACCGCAACCGGCGCAGGAGCCCCTCGATGACCGCGGTCTTCCCGCTTCCGGAAGCGCCCACCACCCCCACCACGAGGGGTGCGGGTTGAGCCGGGGGGATGTGCAGCTCCGCCGTCTCCTCCCACCGATCCAGGCAAAGAACGGGCACCCGGGAACCCGGGCGGAGCCTTGGAGTCCCCGAGCGCAGAAGCACGAGCCCGTTCGCCCGGCTCAGCCCGACCAGGGTTCCTCCCTCTTCGAGGGTCTCTACCTCCGGAGGCTCCCCGAAAACCCTGCCCCACAACGCCCGGGTCCGGTCCGCTTCCCGCGTGGGGCCGGATCGCAGGCGAGCCAGGATCACGGGCCGCACGATCCGTGCGTGACCTCCAAGGCGCAGGATAAAGGGGCGCACGAGCAGGTGGTAGGCGGCGAGGCACGCCGCGGGGTTTCCGGAGAGTCCGATCCCCCAGCAGTTCCCCAGCCGGCCCGCGAAGAAGGGGCCTCCCGGTTTGAGATCCACCCGTCCCACGATCCGGCGGGCCCCGAGGTCCAGCCAAGTGCGCGGGACGCGGTCCGTAGCGCCCACGGAAACCGCGCCCGTGGTGAGGATCACGTGGTGGCCTCCCTCTAGGGCCGTCCAGAAGGCCTCCGTGAGGGCCTCAGGTGCATCCGGGACGGTTCCCCCGAGGTGCACCTCGCACCCGAGAGCCGCGAGCTCCGCGGCGAGAGTGGGGACGTTGGAGTTCACCACCCGCCCCGGAGGGGGAAGAGCAGGAGGGTCCACGAGCTCGTCTCCCGTCGCCAGGAGCGCCACCCGTGGCCTTCGGTACACCTCGATCTCTCCGAACCCACACGCGGCCAGGGCCCCCACCGCGGCCGGTCGGATCACTTCCCCCCGCTGCACGAGCACCGCGCCGGGCCGGATCTCCTCTCCGGGTTCCGCTATGTGGGGCTTCCGGGGCAGGGGACCGGAGAAGACCAGCACGTCCTGCTCCCGCCGCACCTGCTCGATGGGGATCACCCGATCCCCCCGGCGCGGCAGGGCACCTCCCGTGGGGATGGCCCAAGCTTCTCCTCGGCCTGGACCTTCCGCGGGCTCCTCTCCCATGCGGACCTCCCCCGTGATCTTCAGCCGGGCAGGCCGGTCTGGGGAGGCATCCCGCACGTCCGCTTCCCAAACCACATACCCGTCCATGGCCGCCCGCCGGAAAGACGGGACGGGCCAGGGGGAGACGTAGGATTCCGCCGCCACCCGGCCCGCGGCGGCGACGACGGGGACGCGCTCCGTCCCCACCGGCTCCGCTTCCCGCAGGAGGTGCTGGAAGGCCAACTCCAGGTCCAGGGCCACCGCTTCCTCCGCCACGCACCTCTATGGTACGATCCCCCGCGACGTGCCGCACGCTACGGGGATCGTGCTCGCAGGGGGGCGCAGCCGGCGCATGGGCCGGGACAAGGCGACCTTACCCTTCGGTCCGGACACCCTTCTCGGTTGGGTGGTGCGGCGGGTTCGATCCGTGTGCCCCAGGGTCCTGGTGGTGGCGCGGGAACCGGACCAGTATCCAGGGTTCGAGGTGGTTTCGGATCGGTTTCCGGGGCTTGGGCCGCTCGCGGGGCTGCACGCGGGGCTGTCGGCCGCGGAGACGGAATTGGGGGTCTGCGTGGCCTGCGACCTCCCGTTCGTGGAGCCTGCCCTCCTGCGCCACCTCCTCCGCCGCGCGCAGGGAGCAGATGCCGTGGTACCAGTGGTGCGGGGGCGGCCGGAACCCCTGTGCGCGGTCTATCGCCGGACTGTGCTCCCTCCTGCGGAGACGCTCCTGCAGGCCGGCGGGGGATCCCTGCGGGATCTGTTTGCGCGATTGCGCGTGCACTTTGTACCGGAGCCGGAGCTGCGGCAGGTGGACCCGGAGCTCGTGAGCTTCTTGAACCTGAATACCCCGGAAGACTACGAGCGGGCCCTCCACCGGCTGTCCGGGGAGAGCTAGTAGGCCCGGGCGAAATACACGACGGCCCGGGAGGGCTGGCCGCAGACCACGCAGGTGCCCTCTGGAGGTTCCTCCGGGATCACGCGGGGAGATCCCCCCGTGTCCTCCCGCAACCGATCCTCACAGCCCTGATCCAGGCACCACTGCACCCGCACGAACCCCCGGCGCTGCCGGATGAACTCCGTGGCCTCCTCGTAAGAGGTGGCGGCCAGGGTGTGGGTGTGGAGGAATTCCCGGGCCCGCTCGAACATCCGTCGCTGCACGGCCTCCAGCTCCGCCTCCACCGCCTCCTCGAGCCCCGCAAGCGGCACCGGTCGCTTGCCCCCCTCTCCGTCCCGGGCCACCAGCACCGCCTGCTCCCCCCGGAGCTCCCGGGGGCCCAGCTCGACGCGCAGGGGGACGCCACGGAGTTCCCACTCGTTGAACTTCCACCCGGGCGTGTACTCCTCCCGGTCGTCCAGGTGCACCCGGAAGCGTCCCCGCAGCTGCGCGGCGAGGGCCCGCGCCCGCTCCAGGACCGCGGGCTCGTCCTCGAACCGGATGGGGACGATCACCACTTGGATGGGGGCGATGCGGGGCGGCAGGAACAGCCCCCGGTCGTCCCCGTGGGCCAGCACGAGGGCGCCGATCAGGCGCGTGGTCACCGCCCAGGAGGTGGTCCACGCGTACTTCTCCGTGTTGTCCCGGTCCAGGAACTTCACCTGAAAGGCCCGGGCGAAGTGCTGGCCGAGGAAGTGGGAGGTCCCCGCCTGGATCGCTTGCCCGTCGGGCATGAGGGCCTCCAGGGTGTAGGTCCAGTCCGCCCCCGCGAACTTCTCGCTCGGGGGTTTTTTCCCGACGAGGACGGGGATCGCGAGCTCTCCTTCCAGCAAGCGCCGGTAGATGTCGAGGATGAGGCGACACTCCTCGTCCGCCTCCTCCGCGGTGCGATGGGCGGTGTGCCCCTCGTGCCAGAAGAACTCCAGGGTGCGCAGGAACAGGCGCGTGGATCTCTCCCACCGCACCACGCTCCCCCATTGGAGGATGCGCACGGGCAAGTCCCGGTAGGACTGGATCCACTTCGCGTACATGGGCATGATGATGGCCTCGGAGGTGGGACGCACCGCGAGCCGCTCGCTGAGCTCCTCCTCCCCGCCGTGGGTGACCCAGGCCACCTGCGGGGCGAATCCCGCCACGTGCTCCGCCTCCTTCTTGAGGAAGGACTCAGGGATGAAGAGGGGAAAGGCCGCGGTCTGATGCCCCGTCCGCCGGAACTCCCCGTCCAGCCACCGTTGGATGGCCTCCCAGATGGCCCACCCGTACGGCCGGATTACCATGCACCCGCGCACGGGTGCATAGTCCGCGAGCTCCGCCCGGAGGCACACCGCCGTGTACCATTCCGAGAGGTTGTCCTGCTTGCGGGGGATCTCCTTGACGACCTCCTTCGCCTCCATGGATCTCCCTGCCTCCCCGCGCGTGACGGATTGTATCACCCCCTTTCGGTTCCGTCACGCGCGGGTGAGTTCCCGGAGGGGCGGGTGGGCCTGGGTCAGCTGGCGGAGGAGACGGTGCTCGTCTGCCACCCCGTGGTTGAGGACGACGATGCGGCCGGAGGCATCCACCACCGCGGTGGCGGGAACGGTCCAGATGCCGTACCGCCGAGCGCGTTCCGGATGCTGCAGGACGTCCACCACCTCGATGTGGATCTCCGGATCCAGGCGACGCAGGTGCTCCAGGGCCGGCAGCTGCTGGGTCCGGCACGGGACGCACAAGGGGTGGGTGAAGGCCACCACCGCGGGCCCGGGCACGTCCGCGGGTGCCCGCAAAAACCGCCGGTCGCGGAGACGGAGGAGGACCGACCATCCCACCGTGACGAGGAGGAGGATCCCGAAGACGATCAGTACCCGTTCCAGCATCCCTTCACCGCCGGAGGATGCCCAGGCGGGCGAGCTGAAGATAGAGGAAGCAGCCCGCGCAGAACCCGAAGAGGAGATTCACCAAGGCCAGGGCCGCCACGAGCCAGGCGAGCGCCCAACCCACTCCGGAGACTCCCCCGAACAGGGCCCCCGCGGCCGCGAGGAGGAAGGTTCCGCCCAGGGCCTGGGCGAACCGGTGGGGGGTCGGATCTTCCGGTCGCGCATCCGGCCGTACCAGACGGCCCTTCAGCACTCGGTGGTACAGGAGCTGGAAGGGGCTGAGCCTCGGATCCAGGGCTCCCAGAGCGAGGGCGAGGCCGGTGAGGAGCAATAGCCACGGGAGATCCAGCAGGAAGGCGGCCCCCACGAGCACGAGGATGCCCACCTGGTTTGTCCGCAGGGCGTTGCGGTCCACCGTCATCTCCCGACCTCCCCGGAAGCGGTGCGCTCGATGGGAACACCCACGAGGCTCCCCCACTCCGTCCAGGACCCGTCATAGTTCTTCACCTGCGGGTAGCCGAGTATGTACTTCAGCACGAACCACGTGAGGCTAGAGCGCTCCCCGATCCGGCAGTAGGCGATCACCTCCTTATCGGAGGAGATCCCCAGCGGCTCGTAGAGGGCCCGCAGCTCCTCCGCGGACTTGAAGGTCCCGTCCTCCCGCACGTTCTGGGTCCAGGGGACGTTCTTGGCGCCCGGGATGTGTCCGGGCCGCTGCGCCCCCTCTTGGGGGTAGCCAGGCGGAGCGATGAGTTCCCCGTGGTACTCCTGCGGGGAACGGACGTCCACGAGCGCGAGGGTCGGATCCTGCAGGCGCCGGAGGATCTCGTCGCGGAAGGCCCGCAACGCCGGGTCCGGATCCTTAGCCCGGAAGGTGGCGGGGGGGTACTGCGGGACCTCCGTCGTGAGGGGGCGGCCCTCCGCGATCCACTTCTGCCGACCGCCGTTCAGGATCTTCAGGTTCTCCACGCCGTAGTAGCGCAGGAGCCAGAAGGTGTACGTGGCGAACCAGTTGTTCTTATCCCCGTACAGGATGATCGTGTGCTCGTTGCCGATCCCTCGTGCACCCAGCAACCTCTCCAGCTGCTCCCGGCTGATCCAGTCTCGGCGCACGGGATCCTGGAGGTCCGTCTTCCACCGGATGTGGATCGCCCCGGGGATGTGCCCCTGTGCGTACAGGTCCGGATCCTCGTTGGACTCCACGATGCGCAGGGAAGGATCTCCCAGGTGCTCGTGCAGCCATCCGGTCTCCACCAGCACTTCAGGACGCGCGTCCTGAGCCATCGCAGCTCCCTCCTTTGAACAAGTGTTCCGTATCGAGGCCGCGGTGGAACCGCGGAGCGAGGAAGCGGAGGCAGGGAGGAACCGACGGGGTACTCTAGGCGGACCGCGGCGAAGGCACACCCTGCCTCCGCCGGAGACAGATACAGCTGCGGGGTGCGTACCGGGTGAATGCCCGTCTCATGACATCTCTCAATATGCTCCCGGGGAGGCTGCCCGTCAAGGGGCGGTTCCCCGGAGGACTAAGCGATCTTCAGGCTGAGGGAGACGCCGTCCTCGATCTCGATGATGGCGGACCGGAGCCGTGGATGCTTCGTGATGGCTTCCCGGAAGGTCCGGAGACTTCGACCACGTCCTCCACCCCCGCCCTCTTGTGGAGGCAGGAGTAGCCGATGCCGGTCCCGAGCTCGAGCACCGCGGCCGGCCGGGCCACGAGGGTGAGGGTGTAGAGGAGCTCACCCTTGACTGGACCCATGATCGGGAAGAACCGGCCGTTGCCTGTGGCGCTCTCCAGCTCCCGGATCACTTCAAGGATTCTGCGCTCGCCCAACCGGCTCCCCCTTCTCCCCAACCCCACCCTACGCCCCGTGCCCGGGCAGGGCAAGCCCGGAAGGGCCAGGGGTCCGGACCCCCGGGGTCTGGAGGAACTCGCAGGCTCGGTTGCGAAACCGGAGAATCGGAGGGGAGGCGGGGCTTGGAGCTGCGGACCTCCTACGCCCAGGACCTGCGGTTGGTTTCGGGGACGGCGGGGTGGGCCGCCCTGCTGGCGTTCCTGGGCGTTCTTGTGGCGCTTCCCCTCTTCGCGCCTCGGTACGTGGTCTACGTGGCCACCCTGGTGGGGGTGCATGGACTCGTGGCGGTGGGCCTGAACCTCCTCATGGGCTACACAGGGCAGATTTCCCTGGGGCATGCGGGGTTCGTGGCCATCGGGGCCTATGCCCACGGGCTCCTCCTCACGCGGCTGGGCTGGGGGTTCGGCCCCGCGTTCCTGGCCGCGGCGGGACTCTCCGGAGTTGCGGGCTCCCTCGTGGGCCTGCCCGCCCTGCGGCTGACGGGGCCCTACCTCGCGGTGGCCACCCTGGGATTCGGGCTCGCGGTCCACCAGGGATTGGTGAACTGGGAGGCGCTCTCGGGTGGGCGCTCGGGCCTGTTCTTCCCGGAAGTCTCCGTGCTGGGGCGCTCGCTCCGGGACGAGCGGGTGCTGTACTGGGTGGTCCTGGCGGTGGTGGCGTTTTTGGTCCTCGTGGCGTGCCGCCTGGTGCGCAGCTACATCGGCCGGGCGTTCGTCGCCATCCGGGACAGCGAGATCTCCGCCTCCACGGTGGGGATCCACCTCACCGCGTACAAGACCCTGGCGTTCGGCCTCAGCGCCCTCTACGCGGGGACTGCGGGCGCGTTGCTGGGGCACGTGATGGGTTTCCTGGAGCCGCAGCTGTTCACCCTCTTCGAATCCGTCTACTTCCTGGCTATGGTGGTGGTGGGCGGACTGGGATCCGTATCCGGAAGCCTGCTGGGAGCAGCCCTCCTCACCCTCCTTCCGCAACTCCTCTCAGGGATGCGGGAGGCCCTGAACGTGGTATACGGGCTTGTCCTCCTCCTCGTTCTCCGGTTCGATCCGGGGGGCCTGTACGGCCGTTGGCTGCGGATCTGGCGGTACGGGAAGAGCTGGCCGCTATGACGCTCTTGCTGCAGTACGTCGTCAACGGACTCGCGTCCGGCAGCCTCTACGCCCTCGTGGCCTTAGGGATCGTGCTCCTGTACCGTTGTAGCCGCGTGCTGAATTTCGCCCACGGAGATCTCTCCTCCGTGGGGGTGTTCCTGGCCCTCTCCGCCCTGACCGCGGGCTGGCCATACCCCCTGGCCCTGGCCGCAGGTCTCGGGGGCGCCGGGGTACTTGCCGTGTCCTTTTACCGGGTCTTCCTGCGGCCCGTCCGGGGGGGCACCGTCCTGGGTTCCGTGATCGCCACCCTGGCCTTTGCCCTGGTGCTGAGCGGCGTGCAGGTGTGGGTGTGGGGGACGCAGACCCGGGTGTTCCCCTTTCCTCTCTCGGAGAGCCGGGTGGTGCGCTGGGGCGGGGTGGCGGTGAGCGAGCGCACCGTGGGGACGTTGGGGATCGGGATGCTGCTGGTTGCGGGCCTGTCGGTGTTCGTGCGGAAATCGAGGTGGGGGCTGGCCATGCGGGCGGTGGCCCAGGATCCGGAGGCCGCGCAGATGGTGGGGGTTCCCGCAGGCCGGGTGCTCGCGGCCACGTGGGCCCTGTCCGGGGTTCTGGGAGCCTCCGCGGGAGTGTTGCTCGCGCCCGCGGTCTTCGTGGATCCCTTCATGATGCTGGACCCCTTTTTGAAGGGGTTCACCGCCGCGGTTCTGGGCGGGATCGAAAGCCTGCCGGGCGCGGTGGTGGGCGGCTTCGGGTTGGGCGTGCTGGAGAGCCTCTTTGCGGGCTACGTCTCGGTACGGTTCAAGACCACTCTGGCGTTCGGGGTGATCGTGGCGGCGCTCCTGGTCCGGCCCGAAGGCCTGCTGGGACGTCCCCTCCAGCGCCGGGTGTAGATCGCGGAGGGAGGTGCGGACATGCGGCGTTCGGTGGTATTCCTCCTGGCCGTGGGCATAAGCGGGCTCCTGGTGCAGGCCATGGCCCAGGAGCGGGGCGTGACCCCGGAGGAAGTGGTGATCGGGACCTCCATGCCCTTAAGTGGCCCCGCTGCGTACTGGGGTGCGGTCGGCAGGGGCATGGAGGCCTACGCCCGGTATCTGAACGAGCAGGGCGGGGTCCACGGGCGGAGATTGCGGATGGTGCTGCGCGACGACGGATACCTCCCGCCCCGGGCTGCGGCGAACGTGCGGGAGCTGGTGGAGCGGGTGGGCGTGTTCGCCATCGTGGGCCTCATCGGGAGCGCAAACGCGTTCGCGGTTCGGGACTACCTCGTCCGCAACGAGGTTCTGTGGATCACGCCCACCGCGGACGCGACCATGTGGTACGGGTTCCGGCAGAAGAAATACCTCTTCGTGACCTATCCCTCCTACGTGGAGGAGGCCCGGATCCTGGTGGAGTACGCGGCTGAGAAGCTGGGGGTGCGCACGGTGGCGGTCTTCTACCAGAATGACCTGTACGGCCAGAAGGGCCTGCTGGGCGCCAAGCAGGGAGCGCACAAGGCCCGGGTCCGCATCGTGGCCCAGGTGCCCTATGAGGTGACCGCCGCGGACGTGAGCACGGAGGCGGTGAAGCTGCGGGAGTCCCGGGCGGACGCGGTCCTCCTCTATGCGACCCCGCGGCACGGCGCCCTCATCGTGCGGGAGATGGCGAAAGTCGGGTATGCCCCGAAGCTCTTGAGCTCGTTTACTCTGGGAGACCCCATCATGTTCACCCTGGCGGGTGAAGCGTGGAACAACGTGATCTCCACCGGCTTCTTCCCGCTTCCCGGCACCGGGGACACCCGGGTGGACCAAGCCTTGAGCATCCTCACGCGGATGGATCCCGCCCTGCGGGCCAACCCCTACAACGCGCTCGCGGGCTGGGCCTTCCTGGAGCCTCTGGTGGAAGGCCTGCGGCGCGCGGGCCGGGAGCTCACCAAGGAACGGGTGGTGTCCGCCCTGGAGGGCCTGAGGAACTGGGACGGGGAGGTGATCCGCGGGGTCACCTTTGGCCCGGACCGGAGGCAGGGGATCCACCGGATCTTCCTCACCCGGGCAGAGAGCGGGCGGTACGTCCGGATCTCGGACTGGATCCCCTACCCGGTGCGGTTCTAGGCCCTTGGAGCGTCCGCTCCTCCAGGTCGAAGGGGTCTTCCTGCGGTTCGGTGGGATCACCGCCCTCCGGGACGTCTGCCTGGAGGTGCGGGAGGGGGAGATCGTGGCTCTGCTGGGGCCCAACGGCGCGGGCAAGACCAGCCTTTTCAACTGCATCTGCGGGCTCTACCGGCCGCAGCGGGGCAGCATCCGGATGGGGGAGCACGAGCTCACCCGCCTGCGTCCGGATCGCATCGCGCGGCTGGGCGTGGCCCGCACCTTCCAGAACTTGGAGCTCCCCCGGGGCATGACGGTCCTGGAAGTGCTGCTGTTGGGCTGCCACCGGAACTTCCGGGCCCCGGTGTGGGAGGTGGCGCTGGGGTTGCCGCGGGCGATGCGGGAGGAGATCGCCCAGCGGGAGCGGGCGGAGGAGGTCCTGGAGTTTCTCCGGCTGGAGGCCTACCGGGATCGTCCGGTGGGAGTCCTGCCGCACGGCATCCAGCGCCTGGTGGAGCTGGGCCGGGCCCTATGCACCGGGCCGCGGTTGCTGCTCCTCGACGAACCCTCCGCGGGTCTGACTCCGGAGGACAAGGAGGAGCTGGGGGATCGCCTCCAGGAGGTGCGGCGGCGGTTCGGGGCGAGCCTGCTCCTGGTGGAGCACGACCTCCGGATGGCCATGGGGCTGGCGGAGCGGGTGGTGGTGATGGACCACGGGGAGGTGATCGCCCAAGGACGTCCGGAGGCGGTGCAGCGGGATCCTCGGGTGATCGAGGCGTACCTGGGGGCTGCGGAATGAGCGCGCTGCTGGAGGTGCGCAACGTGGAAAGCGGCTACCGGCGTGGCTTCGTGGTCCTGCGGGGCATCTCCCTACGGGTGCGGGAGGGGGAGATCGTGGCTCTGCTGGGGCCCAACGGCGCGGGCAAGACGACCTTGCTGCGCACCCTCATGGGGCTCATCCCGGACCAGCCCGAGAAGGGCGAGGTCCTGTTCCGGGGCCAGCTCCTCCGCGGCCGGGAGCCCCACGAGATCACCCGTATGGGGATGGTGCTGGTGCCGGAGGGCCGGGGGATCTTTCCAGAGCTTACCGTGGCGGAGAACCTGGCCCTCGTGGGGTCCAGCCGGCGGATCCGCAGCGAGGAGTGGGAGGCGGTGCTGGACCGGTTCCCCGTGCTCCGGGAGCGCCGAGGCCAGGTCGCGGGAACCCTTTCGGGCGGAGAGCAGCAGATGCTGGCCCTGGCCCGGGCCCTTCTGCTGCGGCCCAGTCTATTGCTCCTGGACGAACCTTCCCTGGGACTCGCGCCCCGGGTGGTGGCGGAGATCTTCTCCGGCCTCCAGACCCTGAACCGGGAGGGCTTGGCCGTACTGCTGGTAGAGCAGAACGCCCGCATGGCCCTTCGCATCGCGCACTACGGGTACGTGCTGGAGGCGGGCCGGCTCGTGCTGGAAGGACCCGCGGAGCGGCTGCGGGAGGACCCCAACGTGCAGGCCCTCTACCTCGGGGTGGCACAGGAGCCCTCTCCCAAGGGGTTCCGGCGATGGCGCCCCAGACGCCGGTGGAGCTGAGGGGTCAGCGGTAGAGGGACTCGATGAGATCCTTGTACTTCTCCGCGATGACCTTCCGCTTCACCTTCAGGGTGGGGGTGACCTCCCCGTCTTCCTCGTAGAGGCGCTTGGGGAGGATGGCGAACCGCTTGATCTGCTCGGGGCGACTGAGGGTGCGGTTGACGCCCTCCACCTCCTGCTCGATGAGCGCGTAAACCCGCTCGTTCGTGCTGAGATCCGCGAAGGTGGTGAAGGGAACCCGGTGCTCCTGCGCCCAGCGGGCCACGTGGTCCTCATCGAGGACGAGGAGGGCCACCAGGTACGGCCGTCGGTCCCCGATCACCACTGCGTCGTGGATGTAGGGGCTCGCCTTCAGTTTGTTCTCCACGTAGGCGGGCGCGATGTTCTTGCCGTACGCGTTGATGAGGATGTCCTTCTTCCGGTCCGTGATGCGCAAAAACCCCTCCGCGTCCATCTCGCCCACGTCCCCGGAGTGCAGCCAACCGTCCCGGAGGGCCTGCGCGGTGGCCTCCGGGTCCTTGAAGTACCCTGCGAACACGTTGGGTCCCCGCACCAGGATCTCCCCGTCCTCCGCGATGCGGACCTCCACCCCCGGGAGGGGCTGGCCCACGGTCCCCAGTCGGATGCGATCCCCCTGGTGGATGGTGGTGGGTCCGCTCCCCTCCGTCTGGCCATACACCTCCCGGACGGGCACACCGATGGCGTGGTAGTACTCCAGGACCTCGGGCGCGATGGGAGCGGCCCCACAGACCGCGAACCGGACCCGATCAAGCCCCAGACGCCGGCGTAGGGGCCGGAGCACCAGCAGCTCGCTCAGGGCGTGGGCGATGTGCAGGGAGGCGGGGATCCGCTTGCGGGCAAGGCGCGCCAGCGCGTACCGCCGGCCGACCCGGACCGCGGCCCGGTACGCGGAGCGCTTGAGGAAATCCACCCCCCGCATGTGCAGCTCCACCTGCGCGTAGAGCTTCTCCCACAGGCGAGGCACTGCAAAGAGGATGGTGGGGCGGACCTCCTGGAGGTTCTGGAAGAGCGTATCGAGGCTCTCCGCGAAGTGCACGGTGTACCCCCACACCAGGGGGAGGTATATGGAGAGCATGCGCTCCGCGATGTGGGCGAGGGGGAGGAAGGAGAGGGCCGTGTCCGCGGGGAGGAGGGGGTTTGCGGCGCCCAGGGCCTGCGCGGTCCACAGGAGGTTGCGGTGGGTGAGCATGGCGGCCTTGGGCGGTCCTGTGGTGCCGGAGGTGTACAGCAGGACCGCCACGTCCTCCTCCGAGATCCCCCGGATCCTGGCCTCCAGCACGGCCGCGTCGTAGGATTCCCGGCCCAGGACCCGCAGCTCCTCGAGGCTCATCACCTGCGGGTCTTCAAACCCCTCCAGGCCCTCCGGGTCCATCACCACGATGGTCCGCAGGTGGGGAAGCTGAGAGCGGATGAGCAAGGCTTTGTCGAGCTGCTCCTCGTTCTCCACGAAGAAGACCCGAGCCTCGCTGTGCCCGAGCACGTAGGCGCACTGCTCCGGGGGATTGGTGGCGTACACGGCCACGGAGATCCCTCCCGCCAGCTGGATCCCCATGTCGCAGAAGAGCCACTCGGGCCGGTTCTGTCCGATGAGGGCCGCGGTCTCGCCTCTTCGTACGCCCAGGGCCACGAGCCCCCGGGCGATCTCCTCCGCGGCCCGGCCGTACTCCTCCCACGTGATGGGCTGCCAGAGCCCCCGTCGCTTGTGCCGCATGGCCACGCGCCGACCCCGCTCCCGCACCGCCCGGAGGAAACGGTCCGGGATCGTCCCGGTAAGGACCTGCGGGCGCTCGAGGACAGCCATGCCCCACCTGGTGGGCCGTGAGGGACTCGAACCCCCGACGCCCGGGTTAAAAGCCCGGCGCTCTACCCACTGAGCTAACGGCCCCTCTCCAGAGGGATTGTACGGCAAAGGAAGGGCGCGCACCAAGCGGTGCGCGGCTGGTAAGATCGGGGTAGTCGGCCTGGGGAGAGACCGAGAATGTTCGTGGAAGTTTTGGGTTCCCGGCTGTACTGCGAGGATGCAGGGAAGGGTCTTCCCGTGCTCCTCCTTCACGGTTTTCCCCTCTCCTCCGAGATCTGGGCTCCCCTGCGGGACCTCCTCGCTCCCCACTGCCGGGTGATTACCCCGGACCTGCGGGGGTTCGGCCGTTCGGAAAAGCCGGAAGGCCCCTACACCATGGAAGCCTTTGCGGAAGACGTCCTGGGTCTCGCGGACGCGCTCGGACTGGACCGGTTCGTGTTGGGGGGGCACTCCATGGGCGGATACGTCGTCTTCCAAGCCGCCCGCCGGGCTCCCGAGCGTCTGATGGGGCTGGTGCTGGTGTGCACCCGGGCAGAACCGGACACGGAGGAGGGAAAAGCCCGGCGGCGGCAGGCCATCGAGACCATCCGCGCCGAAGGACCCCACTCCTTCCTCGAGAGCTTCCTGCCCAACCTCCTGGGCACCACTACAAGGGCCTCCCATCCGGAGATCCTCGAACGCCTCCGGGAGATCGCGGCCTCGGTACCGGCCCACGTGCTCGTGGGCTGCCTGCAGGGGATGATGGAACGGCCCGACAGCCGCGAACTGCTCCCCACCCTCGGGATGCCAGCCCTGGTGGTGGCGGGGGAAGAAGATCCGGTCACGCCCCCGGAGAGCGCCCGGGCCATGGCGGAGAGGCTCCCCCAGGCGCAGCTGGTGCTCCTTCCCCGCTGCGGGCACACCCCGAGCCTGGAGGCTCCGGAAGCCCTCGCGCGGGCGCTTGCGGGTTTCCTCGGCCCCCTAGCGGGGTAGCCCCGCGCGGCGGAGGTACCCAAACAGTCCGGGAGAGCAGGAGGAGTTGTTGGGGGGCCCGAGGCAAGGGGCGCCCTCGGAATCCGAGGCGTTCCCGGTACCGCTCCACGATGCGATCCACGGCCTTTATATAGGCCCGGGGCGCGTACTTCCGCGGGTACAGCCGCTCGTAGAGCGCTACGAGCTCGGGATGGCGATCCTGGAGGAACCGGAAGAACGCCTCCCGGGTAACTTCCCCCAGGTTCAGGACGCTGTGGCCGATGAACCGGGCCCCATGGTCCCAGGCGGCGCGGATCACGGCTTCAAGGGCTTTGGGGACGTCCGTGAGGCCTGGCAGGATGGGGGCGAGCAGGACCCCGACCTCTAGGCCCGCGGCGCGGAGCCGCGCCACGGTTCGCAGGCGTTGATGGGGAGGCGCGACCGTGGGCTCGAGGTTGCGGGCCATGTCCGGATCCAGGGTGGCGATGCTCACCCAGACCGCGAGCCCTGCCCGTTGGTGGAGGGCCAGAAGGACGTCCACGTCCCGCAGGATGAGCGGGGAGCGGGTGACAAGGCTCGCTGGCGTGCGGGCGTCGCGCAGCGCCTCGAGGATCCGCCGGGTGAGACGGTACCGACCCTCGATGGGCTGATACGGATCCGTGGCGGTCCCGATGGCCACCTCCTCCCGCTTCCACGCCGGGTGCGCGAGCTCCGCCCGCAAGACCTCGGGGGCGTTCACCTTCACGAAAATCCGGTTGCCCCATCCCTGGATGCCGTCCTCCTCCAGGAACCCGTGCGTCCGCCGGGCGTAGCAGAAAACGCAAGCATGCGCGCAGCCCCGGTAGGGGTTGATGGACCACCGGAAGGGCATTCCCTCCACCCGGTTGAGCACGGTCCGGACTCGGATCTCCACGTACTCCCGCGGCATGCCTTGATGGTAATGCGAACCTTTGTTCGCGTCAAGCGGGGATGCCGGCCCTCCCACCGGAAGGGACGCCGCGGGAGAATTCCGTGGTCGCGCGGGTTCCGGTGTGGTTTGCTCGGGCGCGTGGGAACGTGGGAAAGCTTTTAGGGCCACGGAGAACGGCGTGTTTGCGCACGTGCGGGAATCACACGTAGAATGAGCTCAAAGAGAGGCAAAAAGGGGGTTGTTGGGATGACCGGATACGAGCGAGAAGGATTCCTCTCCGGAAGTGAAGAAGAACAGGTACAACAGGCGCTTCCATCCATGACGGAGGAGGAAGAGAGCATGTACACGGAGACGGAAGCCATGGCCCCTACGGAACCTACCCCCGCACCCGAGCAACCTGCGCCCCGTCGGCCCGCGCGACGTCCTGCGGCCCGCAAGCCCGCGGCCCGCAAGCCCGCGGCGAGGAAGGCAGCTCCGGCAAAACGGAGGGCTCCTGCCAAGCCAAAGAAGGCAGCAGCTCCCGCACGCCGCAGGGCTACGGCTCGGGCCAAGGCCAGGACCACGGCCCGGAAGGCGCGGACGACAGGCCGCACCGCGGCGCGCCGGACCACGACCCGCCGGAGCGCGGGCAGCCGCTCCACGCAGCGGAGCCGGCGCCGCCGGTAGAGGGCGGATCGCCCAGAGTCGGTGAGGTCCCCGAGGTCGGCTCGGGGACACGGGGAGAGGTCGCCGATCGGGCGGCCTTTATTTTATGAATTACTACGCGTGTGTCGGCTTCGCGGTCCGCGACGCCGCGGAACTCGCCCGGCTCGCGGAGCAGACGGCCCGGGTCGGACGGCCTGTGGGACGGGATCCAGCTCTGGGATTGCGGATGTGGTCGGTGGGGCAGGGCGTGGAGCTGTGGGCGGAGGTGGGGCCGAGGGAGGAGGCCTTGGGGGTCTTGCCGTTCTACGACTCCGGCCGCGACCACCTCCTGAGCGTGGTGGGGTGCGGGGCGGATCCGGACCACCCGGAGGAGGGGTGGGCAGAAGGGTGGATCAACCCCGCGGAAGCGGAAGAGCCCTACTCCGGCGCGTTTCCCCTCGTGTGCGACCTTGTGAACTACCTGGCGGTCGCTCCCTTCCTGGACCCTCTCCCGCGCCTTGTGCGGGCCCGGTTGACGGTTTTCCTGCACGAGGCCCGGGCCTTTCCGGACGCGCTGGCGGTGGCGGAGGAGGCGCTCCGGGCGGGGTTTCGGCTCCCGCCCTATACCTTTGCCAGCACTCCCTACTTCAGCCTGGACGAACCCGCAGCCCCGGAGCGCCCGGAGGCTACGGCCGTGCTGAGCGGGCGCGTGGTCCGGGCGGTCCTGGAGACCAACCCGCACACGGGCATTCCCTTCCTCATCCTCTCCGTGGACACGGGGAAAGTGATCCTGGACACCGTGGCACCCCCGGACCTCCTCCCGGGGATCCGGGAGGAGATGTTCCTGCAAGCGGGAGGCTGGGTGCTGGCGAAGATCCCCGACCTGAGGCGGGCTCACCCCCCGAACAGGGCTCCCTCGTCCGCCCTCCGGTAGGGATGGATTTCCTCCTCCGCAAACCAAAGCCCGATCTCGTACGCGGCCTCCTCCAAGGTCCCTGAAGCGTGCACGAGGTTGCGGACAGGCCGGAACTCCAGGTTCGCGAGGGTGGGAGAGTCCGTGCTGAAGTCCCCTCGGATGGTGCCCGGCTCCGCGAAGATGGGGAGGGTCTTGCCCACGAGCTTGCGGACCGCGCTCACCGCGTGCGCCCCCTCGATCACCGCGGCCACCACGGGCCCGGATGCCATGAACTCGATGAGCCAGTCGCGTACCCGGGTACCGATCTCCACGAGGTCCTCGGTTCCCATCCGCTCCCGCACATCGAGCCCGTATGTCTCGAAGGCCTCCTTGGTCTTTGTACCGATGGTGCGGAGGAAGTCCTCCCGATCGGGGTAGTGCTGCTCCAACAGGCTCCGGGAAGCCCGCAGCATCTTGAGACCCACGATCTTGAGACCCGCCCGCTCGAGCCGCCCCAGGATCTCGCCCACCAGTCCCCGCTGGACGCCGTCGGGCTTGACGATGACGAGCGTCCGCTCCGCTCGGGGAGTTTGCACGGTCCACCTCCGGAGCTGCACGGAGTTCCCCGTACGATTTTACCGGGCGGTTCTGCCCATCCACGGCGGCTTCCCAGCGTACGGGGCCGAGGGGCATACCTCCCGCAGGGGACAGGTGGGACACTTGGGCGCCCGGGCGGTGCATACCTGCCGGCCGAAGTAGATCAGGCGGAGGGCGAACCTCCCCCACTCTTCCTGCGGTACCAGGCTCATCAACTCCCGCTCGATCTTCTCGGGGTCCGCCTGGAAGCTCAGGCCCAGACGCTGGCTCAGGCGGGTCACGTGCGTGTCCACCACGATGCCGGAACCATCCGCCTGCGGGATCTCCGGCCAGCCGGGCCAATGCTCGATCTCCGCGGCGGAGAAAAGGACGTTGGCGGTCTTGCGGCCAACCCCCGGGAGCTTCACGAGGTCCTCCATCCGGGGCGGTACTTCCCCCCCGTATCGGTCCACCAAGGCCTGACTCACCGCCTGGAGGGTCCGGGCCTTCTGCCGGTAGAACCCCGTGGGCCGGATGAGCCGCTCCACCTCCCGGAGGTCCGCCCGGGCGAGGGCTCGGGGCGTGGGGAAACGGGCGAACAGCTCCGGAGTCACCCGGTTCACCATCTCGTCCGTGCACCGGGCAGAGAGGATGGTGGCGATCAACAGCTCAAAGGGCGAGCGGTGGTGGAGAGGGATCCGAGGATCCGGGTAGAGATCCCGCAGGATTTCCAGAATCTTCCGGATGCGATGGGCCTTTTGCTCCGGGGTCTCCCGGAGGATGGGTTTCCGTACGGGCATGACGAACCCAGGATAGCGCCTGGGGATGTGGATGCCAAGGGCCACGTGTGGGGGCTGAAATCCCCCAAAACGGGCGAAATCGGCCCGGAGGTGGCAAAATCTAGCTGAGGGAAGGAATCGGGCGCCTACCAGCGCGTATTTTTAACCCGTACCTTCGTTCGGCTCTCGGTTAGGAGGTGATGGGGTGCGATTCGGGCTGGCTCAGATCCGATACCGGTGGGGCGAGAGCCGGTCCTGGGAGGAGGGGACGACGGACAATCTCGAGAAAGCGGTGGAGTTCATCCGGAGGGGCGGCCGGGAGGGGGCCCGGGTGGTATGCTTTTCGGAGTACTTCCTCGGGAATGTGAAGCCCATGCCCATCCCCTGCCCCATCACCGAGCGGTTAAGCCGGGCCGCCCGGGAGGCGAACGTGTATGTGATCTGCGGGACGACCCGGGAGCTTTTGCCAAAGCCCAAGGGAGCGCGCAGACCTCCAAAACCGCGCCTATGCTCCTTTGTGATCTCCCCTCAGGGGAAGATCGTGAGCAAGCACTACAAACGGGTGTTCCACCCCTTCGAGCGGGGGCAGTTCGACCCGGGCCCCAATCGCCCCGCGGTGATTGACGGCATCAAGGTGGGGATCCTGGCCGGGTACGAGCTCCTGGTCCCCGAGGTGGCCCACCGGCTGGCCCGGGCCGGGGCGGAGATGCTCGTGGTGCAGATGACCGCCAGCAGCGAGCTCCCATACCAACTTGAAACCATGCAGTCCGCGGTGCGCACCCGGTGCATGGAGCTCCTGTTGCCCGTACTGGCGGTGGGCCAGTACGGGGAATTCTACGGAGGCGTGCTGTACCAGGGGGGGAGCCTGGCTTACGTCCCAGAGCTGGGAAAGGCCATGGGGAAGTGGGCGCCGAACGGCGCACGCCTGGTGACCCGCATGGGCGAGTACGAGAACCTCCTCCCCGTGGACATCAACCCGGAGGTTGCCCGGGAGGTCCGCAAGAGGTTCAGCTGGACAGAAACCTGATGCGAACGGACCGTCTGGGTCGCCTCCGGAGCCGGATGGAGGAGCAGGGTACCGATCTCGTGGTCCTGCCCCCCGGAGAGGACTTCCTCTACCTCACGGGCCGCCTGCCCCTACGGGACGAACGGGCCTGCTTTCTGATGATTTCCATGGACCGGGCCCTCCTGCTCGTCCCCCGCCTCCAGGTCGGGGAGTTGGCCCAGCTGGGTCTGCCGCTGTTCCCGTACGCGGATCCGGAGGGGCCGACCCGCGCTGTCTGGGAGGCAACCCGGACCCTCGGACGGGTTCGGACCGTGGCGGTGGCCGACGATCTCCGGGCAGATCACCTCCTCCTGCTCCAGGACCTCTTGCCGGATGCCCGTTTTACCCTTGCCTCCTCCCTGCTCGCCCCTCTACGGATGCGGAAGGACCCGGATGAGGTTGAGGCCCTGCGCCGGTCTGCGGCCGCCGCGGATGCGGGGGTGCTGGCCGCGATCCGGGCCTGCAGGCCGGGGGTTTCCGAACGGGAGGTGGCGGAGGCCGCGGGAGAGGCCATGAGGCGGGCGGGCGCGGAGGAGGTGCTGTTTACCCTCGTGGCCTCCGGACCGAACTCCGCCTTCCCCCACCACCGCAGCTCGGACCGCGCCCTCCAGCCCGGGGAGCCGGTCCTTCTGGACCTGGGCGGCCGGATGGGCGGCTACTGCTCCGACATCACCCGGATGGCCTTCCTCGGTCCGCCCCCGGAGAACTGCCGGGAGGTGCAGAGGATCGTCGAGGAAGCGGTTCAGGCTGCCCTGGAGACGATCCGGCCGGGGGTCCCCGCCGCGGAGGTAGACCGGGCCGCCCGTCGGGTGATCACCGAGGTCGGATATGGGGACCGGTTCGTGCACCGCACGGGTCACGGCCTGGGACTTTCCCCGCACGAGCCGCCCTCGGTCACCGAGGCGAATCCCATGCCTCTGGAGGAGGGCATGGTGTTCACCGTGGAGCCGGGGATCTACCTCCCAGGCGCGTTCGGGGTACGGCTGGAGGAGGCCGTGGTGGTCAGGCCCCACGGCCCCGAGATCCTCAGCCGCCTCCCCCGGGAAGGATTTGAGATCCCCGCCTGAACCCGGGGACCTGGCTCAGATCCCTCCTCCTACTTCGGCTCCTTGGGCCAAGGACCCACGATCCCCGGCGCGGCCCACTCCATGGTGATGAGTTCCTGCACGGTCATGCGTCGCCCCGCGGGGACCCGCAGCTTGCCGTTCCGATCGTGGATGGGGCCCGTGAAGGGGTCGAAGGCAGGCGGAGACCCGGACATCTCCCGCAGCCGCCGGAACACGAGGTCGTACACGGAGACCGCCCCGCTCCCGGGGACTCGTACCTTCACGGCCTCCAGCCGCGGTCGGAACACGGGGTTTACGGGCATCCCGGGCTGGGCCCCGAGCTCCACCGCGCCCTCGGCCAGCAGCCACCAGTAGTCCACGTTCTGGAGGTTGCGGGGCGTATACGTGCCGTTGTAGACCTTCCGGAGGAAGTCCACGTAGATCTTCTCCCAGTGCACCAGCTGTCCGCTCACGATGTGCCGGGGCGCAAACCGGTACATGGGGGAGTAGTGTCCGAAGCTGGGGAGCCCCTTTTGAGCCGCTACCTGGACCACGGTGGGCGAGTCTTCCGTAAAGGCGAAGACGTCTGCGCCCTCTGCGATCAGGGCTTCCGTGGCCTCCTTCGCCGCGGCCGGGTTGAACCACTCGTAGATCCACCGCACGTGCACCGTGGCCCGGGGGTTCACGGCCCGCACGCCCAGGGCGAAGGCGGAGATGTGCCGCTTTACCTCCGGGATGGGGAAGGCCCCCACGTATCCGATCTTCCCGCTGCGGGTCAACGCCCCCGCCATGAGGCCGTTGAGGTAGTACACCTGGTAGAAGTCCGCCATGTACGTGGCCACATTCGGCGCCCGCTTGAACCCGGAGCAGTGGGCGAAGATGATGTCCGGGTATCGCCGGGCCGCAGCTAAGGTCCCGTCCATGTAGCCGAAGCTCGTGGTGAAGATCACCTGGGCCCCGCCCTTGACGAGCCGGTCAATGAACGCCTCCACCTGCCCCTCGGGGACCTTCTCCACGTAGGTGGTCTCCAGCCACGGCAGGGTCTTCTCCGCGATCCGGCGCCCCACGTCGTGGGCGTGGGTCCACCCGTAGTCCCCGATGGGCCCCACGTAGATCCATCCCGCCTTCAGTTTCCGCACTTGGGCCGTGCTCGGCGCACCAAGCCCGGCCACCAGCAGGATGACCAGCGTCCAAAGGAGCCTGCGCATGCCCTCCCTCCTTCCGTTGGTCAGCGTTCTCCCCGCACGTAGGGCACTCCCAGGGCCTCCGGGACCTCCTGAATCCGGGACCCCCTGTGGGCCGTGGTCAGGGTGAGGGCGAGGATGGTCCCGAGGTAGGGGGCCATCTTCAGCAGCTCCGGGGCCACCACGCCCTGCAGCCGGAAGCTGAGGTGGAAGAGGGTGCCGAAGAGCAGGGAGCCCGCCACGGCCCGCAAAGGATCCCAGCCCGAAAACACCGTGATGGCGATGGCGATCCACCCCATGCCCGCGGTCATCCCCTCGGTCCAGCTGGGCCGGTACGCGACCGACAAAAACCCACCCGCGATCCCGGCCGTGAACCCGCCGAACCCCACCGCCAAGGACCGCACCAGGGGGACTGAGACACCCTGCGCATCCGCCGCGGCCGGCGATTCCCCAACGGACCGCAGCGCGATCCCCCACCGGGTATGGTAGAGGAAACCCCAAACGAGCCCGCTCAGCACCAGCCCCGAGAGGGTGATCCCGGAGAGCTCCGGGAGCGCTTTCCCAAGCGGCGTCCCCTCCCATCCCCGGCCCAAGAGTCCTGCGATCCCGGCTCCCACCATGCCGAGGGCAAGGCCGGAGACGTACTGGTTCGCCCGCAGCCGGACACAGACAAGGGCGTGCACCAGGGCCGCGAGTGTCCCCGCGAGGCCCGCGGCCCCTAGGCCGAGGAAGGGGGATCCGGTGATCTGGGCGGTGGCGAAGGCGAAGAACGCGCCCAGCAGCATCATCCCCTCCACCCCCAGGTTCACCACCCCGCTCCGCTCCGCCACGATCTCTCCGAGAGCCGCCCACAGCAGCGGGGTGCCGAAGGCCAGGGCCCTCAGGAAGGTCGCGAGGACGGCGTCCATCCCTCTCCTCCTGGGGCCGGCGCGGGCTTTGAGCGCACGGGTGCCCAGCGGATGCGCGTCTGCAACAGGGGCGTGCTCCCGACGAGGAAGAGCAGGATGAGCCCGTTGAAGACGTCCGTGACCCGGAAGGGCATCCGCAACGCCACCTGCATGACGTCCCCGCTCGTGAACACCACTCCCAGCAGAAGTGCGCTCGGAATCGCACCCAGGGGATTCCCCCGGGCCAGCCAAGCCACCACGATCCCCGCGTATCCGTAGCCCATGGAGACCTGACCGGGGCTCAGCAGCCGGTGGTGAATCCCCGCCGCCTCTCCCACCCCCGCAAGCCCCGCGGCACCTCCGGACAGGAGGGCCGCGGCCAGGACCGTTTTGGCCGGAGAGATCCCCGCATACCGGGCCGCCTCCGGGTTCTCGCCCTGCACCCGGATCTCGAACCCCAGGACCGTCCGGTACAGCAGCACGTTCCCGAAGACCGCAAACCCGATCCCGAGGGTTAGGGTCGGCCAGTGCACCCGCGTGCCTGCCAGCACGGGAAGCCATGCAGCTTCCGGGAAGAGGTCCGTGTACGCGAAGCCCATCATGCTGGGCCCCTTCCATGGGCCGTGCACCAACCACTCTACCCCGTAGGCGGCCACGTAGTTCAGCAGGAGCGTGGTGAGCACCTCGTGGGCTCCCCATCGCAGCCGCAGGAACGCCGGTAACGCTGCCCACAGGGCTCCGAGCGCGAACCCCGCGGCGAGCATGGCCGGGACCAGGAGGCCGGAGGGAAGGGGGGAGAACAGGGCCACTCCCGTGGCGGCCACGGCCCCGCTCAACAGCTGCCCTTCTGCTCCGATGTTCCAGAACTGGGCGCGGAAGGCCAGCACGAGCCCCGTGCCCACCAGCAGCAGGGGGATCGTCCTTCGGACCACTTCCGGGAGGGCTCGGGAGTCTAGGAAAGTCCCCTCCGCGATCACGCGGTAGGCCACCAGGGGCGAGACCCCGTACGCCCAGAACACCCCGCCCGCGGCGGTGCAAGCCCCCACCAGGGCGAGGAGCGACACGCAGACGGCCCACCACCCCGGAGGATTTGGGTCAGGAAGCAGCAGGAGGGGACCGATGCGCCTCATGCGCCGTGTCCCATCATCCACAGCCCGAGCCGCTCGGGATCCGCCTCCTCCACGGGCAGCACGCCCACCAACCTCCCCCGGAACATCACCCCGATGCGGTCCGAGAGCTCCAGGATCTCTTCCAGGTCCTCCGACACGAGGAGGACACCGGCCCCGGCATCCCGCCGCTCCAGGAGGATGCGCCGTACCTGTTGGGCGGCGGCCACGTCCAGCCCGCTCGTGGGGTGGACGGCGACGATGAGCCGGACTTCTCCGTGGAGTTCCCGGGCCAGGATGAGCCGCTGGAGGTTGCCACCGGAGAGGATTCGGGCCGGGACCCACGGCCCCGGCGAGTCAATGGTGTACAGCGCGATCAAGCGGCGGGCGAAGGCCTCGATCGCCCGGCGGTCCAGGAACGGTCCCCGTGCAAAGGGAGGATGCCGATAGCGCCGGAGCACCAGGTTCTCCGCCACGGAGAGACCGCCCACGACCCCGCGGCGGATCCGGTCCTCCGGTACGTGCGCCACGCCCCCCTCGTGGATCATCCGCGGGCCGCGTCCCGTGACCTCCTGCCCGAAAATCCGAACCCTGCCGTGCGTCCCCCTCCGCAGCCCCACGCACACCTCCACGCACTCCCGCTGCCCGTTCCCCGCGACCCCGGCGATTCCGAAAACCTCCCCCGATCGCACCTGGAAGGAAACCCCCCGGAGTGCAGGGGTGCCTCCATCGCCCGGGGCCCAGACGTCTTCCAGGGAGAGCACCTCCTCCCCCGGAGGACGGGGAGTACGAGCGGTCCCGAACTGGACCTCCCGGCCTACCATTAAGCGGGCCAGCTGGCGCGCTTCTGCCTCCCGGGTGCGGAGGGTCCCCACCACCCGGCCCCTCCTCAGCACCGTCACTCGGTCGCTCGCTTCCAGGACTTCCTCCAGCTTGTGGGTGATGAGGATCACCGCACACCCTTCCTCCCGCATTCGGCGCAGCACCCGAAATAGGGCCCTCGCCTCCTGGGGGGTGAGGGCAGAGGTGGGCTCGTCGAGTACGAGGATCCTCGCGCCCCGCAGCAGCACCCGCAGGATCTCCACCCGCTGTTGCTCCCCCGCGGAGAGATCCGCCACCCGAGCCCGGGGATCCACCCCAAGCCCGTACTGGTCCGCCAGCTCCCGGATGCGGTCCTCCAGCGCCCGCAGGGGCCGGAAGAAGGGAAGGCCCGGCAGTCCCAGGGCTACGTTCTCCGCCACCGTGTGCCGGCGCACCAGCTGCGGGTGCTGGGGCACCATCCCAATGCCAAGGGCGATGGCGTGCCGGGGCGAGGGGATCCGCACGGGGCGCCCCCGCAGGAGGATCTCGCCGCCGTCGGGCGGGTAGATCCCGTACAGGATGTTCACCAGGGTGGTCTTCCCAGCTCCGTTCTCACCCAGCAGCGCGTGTACCTCGCCCGATCGCACCTCCAGGGTCACCCGATCATTGGCCACGACCCCGGGGAAGACCTTCACGATGTCCCGCAGCACCAGAAGCGGAGCGTCTCCGGCCTCAGGAGGGGCAGGCCGATCCGCTACCGCCGCGGGGGAGAAAAACCGCACGCCGCAACCTCCGTTCCTAAGCTATCCAGTTCCTCTGATCTCCTCCAGGCTCGAGGATGGAAATCGTTTCCAAATTGGCGAACAATCTGCCTGGATCTGGTCCTGTTGGGGACGGGTATACGAATGCTCCCCGGGCTTTGCGGGCTCGACCCTGCTGTGCACTCCCCCTCCGCCTATGGCGTCCGGTCCGGGTCCCGGTTCGCCGTCCTCACTCTCCCAGGTAAACCCCCTGGGCTTTGAGGAGGCGCTGGACCTCCTTCAAGAGCTCCGGCCGCCGTGCGACCTCCGCAGGGGAGCATCCGAGTCGGGCGCAGAAGCCGGCCACCACGCCTGCTGCCTGTCCCATGGCCATGGTGGTGGGAACGACCCGGGCGGATCCGGCGGCTTCCGAGGTAGCGGAGAAGGATCGGGAGGCTACGAGGAGGTTGCTGATCCCCCGGGGGATGAGGGAGCGCAGCGGGATCCCGTAGACGATGCGCACGGGGGGATATGGGTTCGTCCATCCGGGCACGTACGGGTGGATGTCAATGGGATAGGAAGCGAGGGCGATGCGATCCTGGAACCGGCGGCCCGCGAGGATGTCCTCTGCGGTGAGGGAATACAGTCCCACGATGTGACGGGTTTCCCGGATGTAGAGCTGAGGGGCCCATCCCGCGAGTTCCGCGGCCTCAAAGCCCGGAACGCCTTCCCGCAGGTGGCGCACCACGTGGGGCAGCTCCCGCTGGGCCCGTTCCATGCCCAGGGCCACCGACTTTGGATCGAGTCCGTTCACGAAGTACACCTGCAGGGCGTTGATGAGCACACTCCCGTCGTTCTGCAGGGCCAGGTTGGGTGCGAGCAATCCCACTTCGCTCTGGGTGGGGCGGTAGCGCCGGGCCACCTCGTGGTAGCCCCAGGCGGCCTTTCCGTTTACGCCCCAGCGGGCAGGGTCCGCGCCCGCGGCCTTACGGCGGAGCAGGTCGGCTACGAGCCGACCCCAGTCCACTCCGCGCACCCGGAAGATGAGGGTCGCGGGCTGCATCCAGGGCTCCCCGTTGGGACGCGGCTTCCCCAGCACATAGGGGACGCCCGCGGCGGCAGCTGCATCCGCGTCGTCCGTGGCGTCCACCACCTGCTTGGCCCGCACCTCCAGGGTGCGCTGCCAGTCCCGGTCCTCGAACTCTGCCCCCACGATCCGGTCTCCTTCCCGGAGGATCCGCAGCAGCGGTGCGTTGGTGGTGGAGCCCACGAGCGGCTCCCGCCACACGGCCCAGGTGATCTTCTCCGCCGCCTCCTCCAGGTCGAAGCTCAGGCCCAATTGCTTGTAGTACTCGAGGAAGATGCCCCGGGTGAGGTGGGCACCGTCCGGGGTGAGGTTCATGTCGAAGGTGGTCAGCCAGGCCCAGGTGATGACCCCGCCCAACTTGGGCAGAGCCTCCACCAGATGCACCCGGCGGCCCAGGCGGGCTGCGGCCGCCGCCGCCGCGATCCCCGCAGGGGTTCCTCCGATGACGAGGACGTCCACGGATCGGGTGCGGGCGGGAGCAGCCTCCATCCGGGCGGCAAGGAGCAGCCCCACCAGGAGGGGGATCGCCTTCCGGATCCAGGTTGTACACCCGTTGTTTTCAGTCTTCCGCGCAGTCATGCACTTCCTATAATGGGGTGCGCCGAGCGGAGAGGGAACCGTGAGCGCGTCCGCGGAGGAGAGAAAGCGCGGCCGGCGGGAGAAGGACGAGCTCGTCCCTTCCCGCCGCCAGTACCTGGAGCTCAAGCGGCAGTATCCGCACGCCATCCTCCTCTACCGGCTGGGCGACTTCTACGAGGCCTTCGACGAGGACGCCCGCCTCGTGGCCCGGGACGCCCGGGTGGTGCTCACCTCCCGCAGCTTCGGCCGCAGCGGCCGGGTTCCCATGGCGGGCATCCCGCACCACGCCCTCCACCACTACCTCGCGCGCCTGCTCGCGGCGGGCCACACCGTGGCCATCGCGGAGCAGCTCAGCCCGCCCGGCCGGGGCCTCATCGAGCGGGCGGTCACCCGGGTGCTCACCCCGGGGACCGTGGCGGAGCCGGCGCTTTTGCCCGCCTCCGAGAACCGATACCTGGCCGCCATCCTCCCCCTGGACGGGCGGTGGGGGCTTTCGTGGGTGGATGTGAGCACCGGGGAGTTCGCCACCATGGAGCTGGAGTCCACCCCGCAGCTGCTCGAGGAGGTCGCGCGCCTTGCCCCCGCGGAGTGCCTGGTTCCTGAGGAGCTTCCGGGGATCCAGCTCCCAGGGCGCGTCACCCGTCTTGAGCGGTGGCTGTTTGATCCCGATCGGGCCCGCAACGCCCTTTGCGCCCACTTCGGGGTCCGATCCCTCGAGCCGTACGGCTGCAGTACGCTCCCTGCGGCCACGGGAGCGGCGGGCGCCATCCTCGCCTATCTGGAGCGCACCAACCCTGCCTTTCTGCCGTTGCTCGTCCGGCTACGCACCGAAACCATGCGTCACCGGGTAGGCCTGGATCCCGCCACCCGCCGGAACCTGGAGATCACCCGCAGCCTCCGCACGGGAAGCGTGCGGGGGAGCCTGCTGGGCGTGCTCGACCGGACCCGCACCGCGCAGGGGGCCCGGTGGCTGCGCCGGATGGTCTCCCAGCCCATCCGGGATCTTCCGGAGCTGCGGCGGCGGCAGGAGGTGATCGGAGCCCTGGTGGCGGACCCGGTAGGACGGGCCACCCTCGGCGCGGAACTCGCGGCCGTAGGAGATCTGGAACGGTTGGTGGGCCGGGTCGTCCACCGGCAGGCCTCGGGTCGGGAGTTCCTCGCCCTCCAGACGGCCCTGGAAGCCGTGGGCCGCATCGTGGAACGGTTGCGGTCCACCCGCAGTCCTGCCTTGGAGGCCCTCGCGGCGGGGCTGGATCCGTGCGCGGACGTCGCGGAGCTGGTGCGGCGCGCGGTGGTGGAGGATGAAGAAGGGGTGCGCGTCCGTCCGGGATATAGCCCGGAGCTCGATGCGGCTCGCGCGGAGATCCAGAACACGCGACGGTGGCTGTTGACCCTCGAGGCCCGGGAGCGGGAGCGGACGGGGATTCGGTCCCTGAAGGTGGGCTACAACAAGGTGTTCGGGTACTACATCGAGGTCACCCGCCCGAACCTGCACCTCGTGCCCCCGGACTACATCCGCAAGCAGACCGTGGCCACGGGCGAGCGCTTCTACACCCTGGCCCTCAAGGAGGCGGAGGCCCGGATCCTCAGCGCGGAGGAACGCCTGGGCACCCTGGAGCGGGAGGCCCTGGAACGCCTCACCGCCGAAGTGGCGGCCCACGCGCCGCGGCTCCTGGAGCTCGCCGCCCGGATGGCGGAGCTCGATGCGTTCCTCTCTTTGGCGGAGGGGGCGGCGCGGTGGAACTGGGTCCGGCCGACCCTGGAAGAGGGGGAGGACCTGGAGATCGTAGAGGGCCGGCATCCCGTGGTGGAGGCGAGCCTGGAAGGGGAGGCCTTCATCCCCAACGACTGTCGGCTGGGCGGGGACGGTCCCCGCATCCTGCTCGTCACCGGTCCCAATATGGGCGGGAAGTCCACCTATCTGCGGCAGGTGGCCCTCATCGTGCTGCTGGCGCAGATCGGGTCCTTCGTGCCGGCCCGCAAGGCCCGCATCGGGCTCGTGGACCGCATCTTCACCCGGGTGGGGGCCCAGGACGACCTCGCGAGCGGGGCCAGCACCTTCCTGGTGGAGATGATGGAGACCGCGACCATCCTGCACCAGGCCACCCGTCGCAGCCTCGTCATCCTGGACGAGGTGGGCCGGGGCACCGGTACCCAGGATGGGCTCGCCATCGCCCGCGCGGTGCTGGAGGACCTCCACGACCGCATCGGGGCCCGCACCCTGTTCGCCACCCACTACCTGGAGCTCACATCCCTCGCAGGGAAGCTGCCCAACGTGGCCAACGTGCACCTCGCAGCCGCGGAGCAGGACGGCCGCGTGATCTTCCTCTATCGGGTGCGGCCAGGCCCTGCGAGCCGTTCCTACGGGATCCAGGTGGCCCGGCTTGCGGGGATCCCGAAGTGGGTGGCGGATCGTGCAGAGGCCTTGCTGATGGAAGCCCTTACCCCGCCAGGCCCGGTCCAGGCCCCGTCCGATGCACGGGAGCCCTCAGGGAAGGCGGAGCAGCTCCCCCTCGACGGGTTGGGACCCGGCCCGGACCTCGCAGAGCAGCTGGTGCGGGCCTTGCTGGACCTAGACCTGGGGCGTCTCTCGCCGCTGGAAGCCCTGAGCTGGCTGGTCCAACAGAAGAGCCGGCTCGTGGGCGGTTCCTGATGCGCGCTCCCATCCGCATCCTGCCCGAGCATGTGGTGGCGCGGATCGCCGCAGGCGAGGTGATCGAGCGGCCCGCCTCCGTGGTGAAGGAGCTGGTGGAGAACGCCCTGGACGCCCAAGCACGAAACGTGCACGTGGAGGTCTACGACGCGGGGTTCGGCCTCATCCGGGTGAACGACGACGGCATCGGGATCCCCGCGGAGGAGCTGTGGCTCGCCTGCCAGCGACACGCCACCAGCAAGCTCCCCGAGGACGACCTGCTCCGCATCCGCACCCTGGGCTTCCGGGGGGAGGCTCTTCCCAGCATCGCCGCGGTGGCGGAGCTGGAGTTGGTGAGCGCCACGGAGGCGGACAGGCTGGGAGCCCGGGTCGTGGTGCGACACGGCCGATGCGTGCTCCAGGAGCTCGCGTCTCGGCCCCGGGGGACCACCGCCACCGTCCGGCACCTCTTCGATCGTGTCCCCGCGCGCCGGGCTGCCCTGCGGAATCCCCGAACCGAGACCGCCCAGATCGTCCAGACCGTGCGCCGGCTCGCGCTCGCGGCTCCGCATGTGGCCTTCTCCCTCTCCGTGGACCGGCGGGCCGTTCTGCGCACCAGCGGCTCCGGGGACCTGGAGACGGCCCTGGTGGAGGTCTACGGGCCAGAGCTCGCGGGTCGGCTCTTGCGCCTGGACCCCATGGAGGTGGGCAAGGCCCGCATCGAGGGATTCGTGAGCGCCGTGGAGGTGACCCGGCCCCACCGGGCCGACCTGCACTTCGTCACGAACGGCCGGTGGGCGCAGCCGAGGGCCCTCCTGCGGGCGGTGGAGGTCGCATACCGGTGGATCCTTCCCCGCGGCCGGCACCCCATCCTCGCGGTGACCATCGAGACCGCTCCAGAGCTCGTGGACGTAAACCTGCATCCCTCCAAGCTCGAGGTGCGCCTCGTGGAGGAGACGGCCATCGCCGCGAGCCTCAGCGAGCGGATCCGATCCGCCCTCGGCCGCCGGCCGAAGACCTTGGTCCTCCTCGTGCCTCCCCCTTCCTCTCCGAGCCCTGCGAACCGGGTGGAGGAGAAGCCGGAGGACTGGGAGGGGGATCGCATCGTCACACCGAACCTCCCGCCTCTGCGATTGGTGGACCAGGTGCAGGACCGGCTCCTCCTCCTGGAGGGCCCGGATGGCCTGTACCTCGTGGACCAGCACCGGGCCCATGAGCGGGTCCTGTACGAGCACCTGAGGGCCGCGCACGCAGCTTCCGCTCCGCCCTCCGTGGAGCTCCCGGATCCTCTGGTGATCGAGCTCCGCACCAGCCAGGTGGACCGGTTTGCCCGCCGGCTCGGGGAGTTCGAGGCGCTGGGGTTCCGGCTGGAGGTGTTCGGGGCACGGGCGTTTCTCGTGCGGGCGGCTCCGCCCCTTCCCGGGGTGCTGGAAGTGGGCGAGGCAGGGGCGGTGGCGCGGGTGCTGGTGGACCTCGCGGAGGAGGAGCCGGAGGAGATGGAGGGATGGAGGGAGCGGCTGTTGGTGGAGCTGGCCTGCCGTACCGCGGTGCGGAGGGGCCGAAGAATCGGACGTCAGGCGATGCGGGAGCTGGTGGAGGCATTGGGCCGGGTGGGGGCTCCGGCCGTCTGCCCACACGGCTCACCCGTGATCCTCCGGGTCACGGAGGAGATTCTCGGACGGCAGTTCCGGTGGCGATGAATCCAGCAGGAGCCGGCTTCCCGGTCACGCTCCCCGTACCAGGTGCAGCATGGCTCCGTGCAGGAGCCCGTTGGTGGCTAGGAGGTCGCGGGTGTGCACCGTGTAAGGTGAGCCGTCCGTCCCCGTGACCGCGCCGCCCGCCTCCAGGACCAGGAGCGCCCCCGCGGCTACATCCCACGGGTTCAGATCCGGCTCCCAGAAGGCGTCCAGACGACCCGCGGCCACGGATGCCAGTTCCAGGGCCGCGCTCCCCAAAACCCGCAGATCTTCCGCGGCCCTGGCCAGAGCACCCATCTGCGGGAGGTTGCGGCCTGTGACGCCGATGTCCGGGGGGGTGCCTGTGGCCACCAGGGCGTGCTCGAGCCGCCCGACCCGGGAGACCTGCAGACGTTCCCGGTGGCCTCCCCGCACGAGCCACGCGCCCCTTCCCCGCTCCGCCACGAAGAGCTCGTCCAGGATGGGGTGGTAGACCACCCCGACCCGGACCTCTTCTCCCGCCGCGAGGGCGATGGAGACCGCAAACCAAGGCAGCCGGTGTGCGAAGTTCGTGGTCCCGTCCAGAGGATCCACGTACCAGCACGGTGCCCCCGGCTTCGGCGATCCGCCGCCTTCCTCCGCCACCACCCCGTATTCCGGGAAGGCCTCCCGCAACCGCGAGACGATGCACGCCTCGCTGGCGTAGTCCGCCTCCGTGACGGGGCTCGTGGGCCCCTTGTACCGCACCTCCTCGGGCCGGCTCGGGCGGAGGAAGTGCTCCACGAGCACGTGCCCGGCCTCCCGGGCCGCCCGCACCGCCACGTCCACCGCCGGAGAGAAGTCGGTCATATCCCCAGGGGCCGGCTCACCGTGGCGAGCCGCAGGGGGCTCGTGACCCCCTCTTCCGTCACGTAGGCGGTCACCAGGCGATCCGGGACCTGCTCGAACAGGAGGGGAGAAAGGTTGAGGGACTCCGGGGGCGTCCATTCCTGTGCGAGATCCGCGGGCGCGCCCAGGATCGTGGGGAAGGCCTCACGCAGGAGGGGGGGGAGGATCTTGATGGTCTGGGTGGCCACGTAGCACGGGACGCCCTGGGCCTGGGCCACGAGCAGGAGGGGCCGGGTGCCGATGGTGTTCACGAAAAACCCGGAGAGGGATACGGCCTCCGCCCCCGTGACCACCGCGGATGCCACGTCCATGTAGTAGGCCATAGCGCCGTCCACGGTGAGGGTGGTGTTGATGCCCTGCTCTGCCAGGGCCTGCGCGAGCCGGCGGCCGTCCAGCAATGGCCGGCTCTCGAGCACCACCACGCTGAGCTCGGGGTTGTGCTGCCAGAGCTCCTCGATCACCGCCCGCACCGTCTGGCTGTTCGAGATGGTGAGGATCACGTGGGCATCCGCCAGGACCTCCGCGGCGAAGTGGGCGATCCGGGCCCGGGAGGTGGCGATGTGGGCCCGGTACCCACCGAGCCAGTCCCGGAGTTCCTCCCGGATCTGCGGGAGGGGAGTCCCTTCCCGCACCATTTCCTCCGCGAAGTGGACCGCGCGGTGGTGGAGGTTCATGAGGGGGGCGGAGGTCGGCTTGCGCTGCAGGAGCTCCCGGATGGCGCCATCCAGGGCGGCCACGAAGGCCCGGGGATCCGTTTCCGTGGAGGCCGCGATCCACGCCTCCAGGGCCTCCGCCGCGGCGACCGCGATCTCCGAGGCGGTGACCCGCACCATGCCCTCCAGGGCGCGCAGCCGCTCCTCCCAGCTCACACCTCCATTATCCAATGGGTCCCCCGGGAATTCTTCCAGCAGGAATTTGCGGAGCCGTTGCCCAACTAGCCTGGTATGCGCCAGCTGGAACGGGTGCAGGTGCGCCTTGCCACCCTCCGCGATCTCCCGCATCTCGTGGAAGCGTGGGGGGAACTGGCGCGCTACCACGAGCGGTTCGATCCCGGTTTCGCTCTCAGCCGTGGGTGGCGCCAGTCGTATGCGGCGTACGTGGCCTCCCTGCTGGGCCGGGGGGACGTGTGCGTGGTGGTGGCCTGGGTTCCGGGGGAACTCGCGGGGATGGCGGTGGGCCGCACCATGCTGGCCCCTCCTTTCTTCCGGTACCGCCGGAGGGGCTACATCCAGGACGTGTACACCCGGGAGCCCTACCGCCGCCAGGGGATCGCCCGCCGCATGGTGGAGCGGCTCGAGGCGTGGATGCGCGCGCAGGGGGTCCGGCGCGTGGAGCTCACCGTGGCGCCCCAGAACCCCACGGCTCTCGCCTTCTGGGAGGGGATGGGCTACCGCCCCTACCTCCAGGTCTTCAGCAAGGCGCTCTAGCGCTCCTCGATCGGGACGTAGGCGAGGTCCATGGGTCCCGTGTACTCCGAGAGCGGGCGGTACAGCCGGTTGTCCGCCTGCTGCTCGAGCACGTGCGCGGTCCAGCCCGCCACCCGGCTCGCCGCAAAGGCGCACGTCATGAGGTCTGGAGGAATGCCGAGGTTGTAGAGCAGCGGGGCGGAGTAGAAGTCCACGTTGGGGTAGATCTCCCGGTCTCCCCGGAGTTGCGCCACCAGGGCGTCCACCCGTTCGGACATCTCGTGCCAGAGGAGGCCGCCGGTCTCCTCTCCCACCCGGCGGGAGAGTTCCCGCAGCACCCGGGCCCGGGGGTCCTCCGTCCGGTAGACCCGGTGTCCGAACCCAGGAACCCGCTTGTGCTCCGCAAACAGCCGCCGGATGTATGGCTCCACGTTCTCCAGAGAGCCGATCTCCAGCAGCATCTCCATGGTCCACTGGGCCGCCCCGCCGTGGAGCGGCCCCTTGAGGGCGCCGATGGCCCCGCAGATGGCGGAGACCATATCCGAGAGGGTGCTCGCGATGACCCGGGCGGTGAAGGTGGAGGCGTTGTAGCCGTGGTCCGCGAGCAGCACGAAATACGCGTCCATGGCTCGCTGGGCCAGCGGTGTGGGCCGCTCGCCCAGCAGCATGTACAGGAAGTTCGCGGCGTGCGGGAGCTCCGGGTCCGGCGGCACAGGCTTCTGGGCCGTGCGCAGCCGGTGGAAAGTGGCGATGACGGTGCTTGTGAGGGCGGTGAGCCACTTGGCCCGGCGGAGATTCGCCTCCCGGGACGTGTCCCGGGCGCCCTCGTCAAAGGCCAGGAGCGGTGAGAGGGCCGTGCGGAGGGCGTCGAGGGGATCCAGGGTTTTCGGGAGCGCCCGCAGGAGTTCCTCCACGGGCCCGGGGAGCGGTCGCATGGTGACCAGCTCCCTTCGCAGGGCGTCGAGCTCCGAACGGTTCGGCAGCCGGCCGTACCAGAGGAGGAAACAGACTTCCTCGAAGGTGGACTTCCGGGCGAGTTCGTGGATGTCGTACCCGCAGTACACGAGCCGCCCGGCCCGTCCGTCAATGAAGCTCAGGGCCGTGGTTCCCGCAACAACGCCTTCCAGGCCTTTCGCGATCTGGGGCATGACGTCACCTGTTCCGGGGATCCTTCCGCTTCGACGATACGATCCCTCACGGAGCGGTGTCAACGCGTGGACCGGGGTACAACACAATCAGGGCACGCGCGTCTCCCCGACGGACCTCCACGTAGACACGCCGCTCCCGGGGCCGGACCTCACTCCGTTCCAGCTCTCGGAGTTCCCCCGGGGGTCCAGCGCCCTCCGTGCGCCCGTATCCCTCATAGATCACCGCGTTCAGGAACTCCTCATCGTCCCGGAACGTGTACCCCATCTCGCGCTTGATCTCCTCGACCCCCTTCTCTCGTTCCTCGGCCTCCCGCTGCAGCGTCTGCTCGATCTCCTTCGCCCGCTGGCGCCCCAGGATGTGGTCCCGGACGTCTGGGTCCATCTGGTCCGCGCCCGACTCCCTTCCGAACCACCCTAGGGCGAACCGGATGACGTCGTCCGGCACCACCTCGTAGCGCCGCCCCGTGGCGATGTTGAACGCCGCCTGGGTGACCACCATCTGGGCGTACGGGGTGATCATCATGGGATCCCCCAGCTCTCGCCGGACCCGGACCACCTCCTGCAGGACCTCCTCCAGGCGATCCTCCAGGCCCAGCTCCCGGAGCTGGTGCCGGAGGTTGGAGAGCACTCCCCCGGGGACCCGGTGCTCGAAGTACCCGAGGTCGAACTCCGAGGGCCTTCCCTCGGGAAGGCCGCGTGCTTGGGCGATCCCCCGCAACGTCTTCGAGGCGGCCTCCACCTCCACGAGATCCAGCGATCCGTGCGCCCCCAGGGCTTGGAGGTTCCGCAGGGTGCGAAAGATGCTCGGTTGCGCGGTCCCGCTCGCCAGAGGAGGAATCCCCGTGTGAAGGACCCGGACCCCTGACCGGACGGCCTCGACATACGTCATGTCCGCGAGGCCGATGGTGCAATGGCTGTGCAGCTCGAAGGGGACCGATCCGCACGCGTTCTTCATGGCGGGGAGGATCTCCCGTGCCCGTTCCGGAGTCAGGATCCCCCCGAAGTCTTTCAGGTAGATGGCGTCCACGGAGAACTGCAATGCCCGATGAACCTGCTCCACGTAGTAGCCAACCGTGTGCCGGGGAGTGTCGTCGTAGGCGATGGCGACCACCACCTGATACCCCAGCTCCCGGAGGAGGGGGACCATGTAGGGGAAGTCGATTTCCGCCTCGTCCATCCGGTTTGGGGTCATCTGCGCCCGGGTGAGGGCCTTCGTCTCCGCGATCTTCTGGAGATACAGGCGGAGGAGGCTTTTGGGGGCCCGGTACTCGAAGCCCCGGAGCAGGGTTCCCACCATGCAGGCACGGGGGGTCCGCCGGACCATCTGCCCGACGAGCCGGCAGACGTCCCAAGGGTTGATCTTCAAATCCCGGAGCATCTTGCGGAAGAAGATGGGGTTGAGGGGCACCTCCATGGCCCGGAACTCGGCCCGGTCGATGGCCGGTGCCACCTCCCGGAACAGCTCCGGGCCGATCCAGCTGGCCCATAAACTCTGAACCCCATCGCGGAGCGTGGTGTCCACGAATCCCACGGGGTCCTGGGAAGGGGCGGATCCCGTTCCGGGCATCCGGCCCTCGGAGTCCCCTCCGCTGCGTCCCTCCCTATCGGGCGATCCAGGCATCGCCGGGCCTCCACCGCGGCCAGGTCCCGCCCTGCAGGTGCCCGGTGTTCCGCACATACGGCTGGGCGATGTAGACCTTCCGGGGTCCGATCATCACCGGGACCACCGTGAGGTCCTGCAGGAGAACCCGGTGCAGCAGCTGCAGCTTGTGGCGCTGGGGGGTCAACGTGGTCCGGGACTCCTGCCACACCTTCTCCAGCTCGGGCGGGCGTTTCATGCTGGCGTAAACTGCGGGAGGATTCGTGAAGAAGAACTCGACCCAGCTGTTGAAGTTGGCGACGTAGCTCATGGTCTCGATCAGGAACCCGCGCCACCCCTTCTGTTGGTATTCTGCGAAACGGGGTCTGTCCACCATGTCCAGATCCGCGCGAACGCCGACCCTTTCCAGGTACCCCTGGAGGGCGGTGGCGATTTCCCGGGAGACCACGGTGGGATCGAAGATGAGGCGTGTGCGGAAGCCATCGGGGTACCCGGCTTCCGCGAGCAGACGGCGGGCGCGCGCGGGATCGTAGGGGGACAACGGGGAGTCCCGGAGGGCGGCGTCGTGGCCGGGATGGGCGATCTGGTTCGAGGCCTCGAAGATCCCATAGCCCAGTGCCCTAGCGATGGATTCCCGGTCGATGGCGGAGTACACCGCCTCCCGCACCCTCCGGTCGGCCAAGGGGGAGTCGGCGTTTGCGGAGTCGGGGATCAAGGCGATGTTCACGGTGTGCAGGCCGCTGATCAGCTGGAACCTCCCCGTGGCCTTCAACTCGCTGATGATCACGGGATCGCTGAAGCCCGCCACGTCCAGCTGGCCTGCCAGGAGGGCTGCCTTCAGCGTCTGCTGGTCCCGGAAAAAGCGCATCTCCAGGCGGTCCAGGTAGGGCTTCCCGGGGTCCCAATAGCCCGGAAAGCGCACGAACTCCGCGTAGGCATTGGGATCATATCGGGTCACCCGGAAGGGCCCCGTGCCCACGGGCTCCCATTGGGCCCGGTCTTCGCCGAGCCGCTGGACGTGGCGGGGGGAGACGATCTCCGTGGATCCCAGGCCGTCCAACCAGAGGAGGATGCCGTTGTGCCACTCCGACAGGTTCACGCGGAGGGTGTACCGGTCCACGGTTTCCGCAGACTGCACCATGCGCGGAAGGCGTCGGTGCTCGATCTGCTTCTGTACGTTGAACCTCATGGCTTCGGCGTCCAACTCCGTCCCATCGTGGAAGCGCACGTTCCTGCGTACCCGCAGGGTTAAGGTCCTGCGATCGGTGGAGAGCTCCCAGCGCTCCACCAGATACGGGTAGATCCGGCCCCGGGCATCGCCCCAGAAGGGGGCCTCGAAGACCACGGAGGCCGGGATGGATCCGTAGATCCCCCGCTTCCAGGGAACCCCGAAGGGCCCTCCGGGAGGGTCATCCGCGACCCGGAGCCGGCCGCCCCGCATGGGGGAGGGGCTGGCGGCAAGGACGGTACCGGCCAGGAGCCCTGCCATCCCGCAGAAGGCAAAGACGGAAGCGAACCTCCTCCACTTCCGCAGCATGGTCCCCTCCTGATCCTCCCCTGGGTGTCTTTGGGATCGTAAATTCCGTCCATGGCGTTGTCAACCGAACTCCTGCATCCCGGGTTCGCAACGCGCCTTTCATCGCCCGGCTTCTGGCGGTCTCCCGGGTTCGGTCCGGGTCGAGGGGATCCGGGTGAGCGCGCTCCGCAGGCCCACCACCCCGATGAGGGTGAGGACGGCCGCGGCGCACACTTCCTCGATCCTTCCCTGGTTCACCAGCACCACGAGGGCCACGGCCAGCACCTGGTTTCCGGGGGCGGCCAGCATGATGGAAGCGCTCACCTCCCGGAGGATGATCAGAAAGCTCAACAGCCAGGCGGCCACCACGGAGGGCCACAGGAGCGGGAACACCACTTCCCACACCGCTCGCGCCAGGCCCACCCCGCACACCCGGGCGCTCTCCTCCAGATCCGGGTTGAGCTGGGCGAGGGCACCCTGCAGGATGCGCACCGTTACGGGGAGGCACAGGGTGATGTCCGCGATGACCAGGGCCCAGATGGTGCCGTAGAGCTGAAACGGGCCCGGCAGGAACGCGAAGGTCCAGAGGAACCCCAGGCCCAGAAGGACGCCGGGGATTCCCACGGGGACCCAGGTGGCGAGGTTCACCGCGGTGCGCAGCCGTGCCCACCGTCGGCCCCGTACCAAGAGGTAGGCGACCCCCATCCCGAGCCCCACCACCGCGGACGCGCCCGTAAGGCCCACCAGCAGGGTGTTCTGGACCGCCTGGACCAGGTAACGATCCCGAAGGAGGTTGCGGTAGTGCTCCCAGGTAAGCCAGTTTTCCCCGAAGACCCCGAGCATCCGGGACAGAGACCCGAAGAGCAGGACGAGGGCGGGGAAGAGGATGGAGATGGCCCCGTAGAGGCCGCACAGGCCCGCGGCCACCCACCGCCATGGGCCGAGGGAGAGGCGGGTCACCCGGTACCCGCGCCCTCCGATGGCGTGGAAGGTCTGGCCCTGCACGACCCTCCACTGGAGGGCCATGAGGGGGAGGAGGAGGAGCAGGGCCGCGATCCCGAGGGCGGAGGCCACCTGGTACTCGGGCCGTGCGCGGTGGTGGATCCGTTCGTAGACGTACACGGCGAAGGTCTTGATCCCGCCGGGCAGCCCGATGAGCAGCGGCCCTTCGAAGGTCTCCACGCCCCGGGCGAAGGCGTAAAGCGCGGAGTTGCTGATCACGGGGAACATCAGGGGGAGCAGGATCCTCCGCAGCACGACCCCCTGGCCCGCCCCGCTCACCCGGCCGGCCTCCTCCAGGCTCGCATCCAGGGCCCGCAGCGGTCCGGTGAGCACGCTCACCTGGAAGGCCACCCCGTACTGGGCGAGGAACCAGATGAGGCCCTCCCGGGTGTAGATGTTCACGAGCGGCCCGGGCAGGCCCAGGACTTGCAGGAGACGGTTCACCAGCCCCGCGCGGGGGGAGGCCGCGATGCTCCACGCCACCGCCAGGAGGATGGGGGGGATAAAGAGGGGCAAGGTCAGCAGGTTCTCCCACAGGCCCGCGAGGGGGACGTCGGTCCGGGCGATGAGCCAGGAGAGGGGAGCTGCGATCAGGAGGCTCAATGCCGTCGCACCGGAGGCCACCACCAGGGTCTCTAAGAAGACGGAGCGGACTTCGGGATCGCCGAGGGCCGCAAATCCTGCTCCGCTCAACGCGCCCACGTCCCCGGGAGGCGACGTGCTCAGGCTCCCGTACAGCAGCATCCCAACGGGCGAGAGCACGAGCACGATGACGGCGCCGCCCAGGGCGATGGGAAACACGTCCCTCCCTCCCCACCCCCTCGCGCGCTTCCGGAGCGCGGCGCCCGCGAGCCGGAGCGCGGAGGGCTTCACCTCAAGGGGTGTTCCTTCCACGAAGCCCCCTCAGGACGGCGGCGTGTGCCCTCCTACCGGTAGATCTCCGCGGCGCGCCGAAGCCACTCCGGGTCCCGCCGCGGGTCATCAATGGTGTCCCACAGCCGGGCCCGGAGGTACGGCCGGATCTCCTGGGGGGCTTGGGCGCCGAGCCCCGCCACCGCGGGGAGGATGTAGTCCTGGGTGAGACGCAGCTGGATCTCCCGGGACAGGAAGAACTCCGCAAACAGCCGCGCCGCATTCGGGTGCGGACTGCGGGCCGGGAAGGAGAGGCCGAGGTGGACGTACGGGGCTCCTTCCCTCGGGATGAGGAGCTTCACGGGACCGCCCCGGACCCGGGGGTAGAGCCCGAGGGCGAAGGGGACCATGGCCGCGAACTCTCCCCGGGCGACCCGGGTGGCCGCCTCCGCGATGGCCCGGGTGAGGAACGGCCTCTGCTCCGCCAAGGCTTCCTGGTAGCGCCGGCCCAGCTGCTTGTAGGCCGCGGCGAAGAACACGTACCCTCCCCCGGGGGCCCGTGGGTCGTCCATGATCATCTGCCCCCGCCACCGGGAGTCCAATAGGTCCATCCAGCTCCGCGGTTCTGCCTCGGGCCGGACGAGGTTCGTGTTGATCAGGATCCCGTACAGCTGCACTAGGGTGGTCAGCATGTGCTGGCCCAGCCCCCACTCCTCCATCTTCGCCCGCAGCTGCGGGGAGACCCGGATGGCGCTGGGGAGGAACTCGACGGGACGGAGCACCCCCTCCTCCATCATCGGACGCACCGTGGAGGGACCGACCGTCACGAGGTCCGCGATGGGACGCCCCGCCCGCTGCTCCACCCGGATGCGCTCGATGGACTCGCTGGCCCGCATGACAGCCACCTCTACCTTGATCCCGTAAGTGGCCTCGAACCGCTCCGCGGCGTACTGCACCGTGGGGACCGCGCCGCCGAACGCGTCGTACACTACCAATCGGCCCTCGCGCTTGGCCGCCTCCACCACCCGCGCCCACTCCCCAGCCCGATCCGCGGGGGCAGCCCATCCGAGCATCCCCGGGATCCCGTAAACCACCAACGTCCCGATCAGCACAAGCCCCGCGAGCCGGAGCCCAAACCCTCCTCGCCCGTGCATGGCGCACCCCCTAGAAGCTGGTCTCCAGAGGCCCTCTCCGCTGAGGCGGTTTTACTTGACTATACAATTTACTGGGCGTCAACGGGAAGGAGGGATCCTGCCGCGGGTCTAATGCTGTCTAATGCTCAGGGTCGGCCATGCGTCATCGGGAACGGGTGCTCGCCGCGCTGCGTGGGTCCCGGGTGGATCTTCCTCCCGTGGCCCTGTGGCGGCACTTCCCGGGAGAGGACCAACGGGCGGAGGCCCTCGCCCGGGCTCACGTGGCGTTCTGGGAGCGGTTCCGGTTCGACTTCCTGAAAGTGACGCCTGCAAGCGGCTATTACGGGGAGGACTGGGGGCTGCGGGCGGCCTACCGGTCCAACCGGGAGGGCGTGCGCACCTACCTCGATCGGCCCATCAAGAAGGCCGCGGACTGGCGGCATCTGCGCCCCCTGGACGTCACCGCGGGCGCCTACGGCCGGGAGCTGCGGGCGTTGAAGCTCGTTCGGGAGGCGGTAGGGCCGGAAGTGCCTGTCCTCGCCACGGTCTTCAGTCCCCTCACGGTGGCTCGCACCCTCTCCGGGGACGAAGCCGTGGTCCGCTTCCTCCGCGAGGATCCGGAAGACCTGCACGCGGGCCTGGAGATCATCGCGGACGTAGCCGCCCGCTTCGCCGCGGAGTGCCTCGCCGCGGGGGCGGATGGTCTCTTCTTCGCGACCCAGATGGCCTGCGCGGGGTCGGTCACGGAGGAGGAGTACGAGGTCTTCGGACGGCCCTACGATCTTCGGGTCCTGGAGGCAGCCCAGGGAGCGGAGATCCTGATCCTGCACCTGCACGGGGAGGGCGTGTACTTCGATCTGCTCGCGGACTACCCCGTGCACGCGGTCAACTGGCATGACCGCGGCACGCCTCCTTCCCTCCGGGAAGCCCGCAGCCGCACCACGCTCGCTCTCGTGGGCGGGATCAACGAGCGGACCTTCGCGGACCGCTCCCCGGAGGAGATCGCGGCGGAGGTGCGGGAGGCCCTCGACCAGACGGGCGGGCTCGGCCACGTGGTGGCCCCCGGATGCGTTCTGCCCGTGGACGCTCCGGAGGCCAATCTCGAGGCTGTGGTGCGGGCTGGGCGGAGCTAGTGTCTCAGGTACGGAATCGGATCCACGGGGAATCCCCGGTAACGCACCTCGAAGTGCAGGTGAGGGCCGGTGCTCCGGCCCGTGGAGCCCACCTCTCCGATGGCCGCCCCTGCTCGCACGCGGTCGCCGACCCGTACGTGGACCGTACGGAGGTGGGCGTAGAGGGTATGCCAGTCCCGGCCGTGCTCCAGCACCACCACGAGCCCGTAGCTCCCTGCCCACCCCGCGAACACCACGTTCCCCTCTGCCCGCGCGGCCACGGGAGCGCCTTCTGGAGCTGCGATGTCCAAACCCCAGTGGATCTTCCAACCTTCCCCGAAGGGATCCGCGCGCCAGCCGTATCCGGAGACGATCGAGCCCACCACCGGAAGCCAGAAGGACTGCCCCACTGCCTGCAGAGGGAAAAGCGTCAGGAGTGCACATCCCAACCCCACAAGGCCTCTCAGGATCCGCATGACCCTTCCCCGCACAGGACCGGTGTCCTCGCGGGGCTCAAGCAATTTCCATGCCAGGGCCTAGAAGCGCTGTCCCGGTACCGGAAGCCTGGGTGTGAAGGGGTTGGGCCGGGGCCCGGGCTGGAGGGGGTAGAACTCCTGGGGTCCGGACGGGAACCCGTTGCGGTCCGATCCGGGGCCTGGCTGCATCTCGTAGAACCGGCCGTTGTAGAAGAGATAAACCTTCGCCTCGCACTCCTGGGAGCCCTGATCCGGCTGAGGCTGCTGGCCGGGGAACTCGCGGCCCGGACCCGGGAGGGGGACGAGCTCCTGGATCATGGGGGCCTGGACGAGGATTCCGTGCGCGGTCGCCGCCGTCGGCATTCCCATCCGGGCCCATGCGGATCCCAAGAGGATCCCCGCCGCGAACACGAGCCCTCCTCCTGCTGCCGTCCACGCCTTCGTCCGGATCCGCACGTTCTCCCTCCGCGCAAGCCTGTAGGCCCAGTGTACCACACGTGATCCGTCCCGGGGACCTGCCCGGAAGAGGGGGGAGGTGCGCCCGGAGCGAATGGATTCCCAAAAACCGGCCGGGGAACGCCGTGTGGGTGGCCGCGACCTTGTTCCTCATCATCTTGTGGACCCCGATGTCCGGCGAGCGTGCGGTGCGGATCTCCCTAGGCCCTTCACAAACCGCGCTTCGGCGAGCCTCGGAGGTTCGCTACTACCGGATCCAGTTCGGCCCCACCTCCGATCTCTTCCGGGTGGAGGCCTTCGCGAGCTTGTTGAGCCGGGCCTACGGCATCGTGGGGCAAGTGGGGGTTCAGACCCGGATGAGGGGATACCGGGTCCTCAGTCGCCCCCTTTCCTCCCGGTCCGCAGCGGAGCGCCGCGCGGAGGTGCTCAGTTCCTTCGGGATTCCATCCGAGGTGGTGCGGGTGGGCAGCGCCTACCGGGTTCGGTTCGGCACCTTCCGCACGCTTTCCGAGGCTGAGGAGAGGATCCGGCAGGTGCGGAGGTACGGGTTCACCGCGGTGGTGGATCCGCTCACGGAGCGGGTCTACACCCTGGTCGTGCGCCATGTGCCGGAACGGGTGGCCGGGGAGGTGGTGCGGCGGGTGCGGACGGACGGGTTCGAGGTACGGCTCCTCCCGGAGCCATAGGCGAGGAGGGAGCGTGACGGACCGCTGGACGAGAAGGCTGGGCGAGCTCCTGCGTCCCCATCGGTTGCCTGCCCCTCCTTCGGCCGTCTCTCCCTTGAGGGAGAGGCAGCCGGCCCTGGTGATCGGGGGGGCTCTCCCCCGGGGGTGGGAGGAGCCGCTGGGCGCCCGATGGGCGCTGAGGGCTACGGCGGATCCGGAGGAAGCCCTGGAGCTCGTGCGCTTTGAGGACTACGAGCTCATCCTGATCGTGTTGGAGGGGCTCGCCGTCCGGCCGCCGGATCTCGTGGCCGCCATCCGCGCCTACCGGAGCACGCCCATCCTCCTGGTTGGGGAGCAGACCCATCGGGACCTCCTCGCGGAAGCCTTGCGGGCCGGGGCAGATGATTACCTGCCCGCGGGTCGGCCCGTGCCGGAGATCCTGCTGATCCTGGGCCACGCCCTCACCCGGTGCTCTCTCCTGCGGGAGACCGCGGCCTCTTCGCCCACCCAACGGGATTTCCTCACGGGTCTGCTGACCGCGGAGGCCTTTCACCAGGTATACCGCTCCGCCTTGACCCGCAGCCGGGCGTTCGGGGAGCGGCTGGGATTGATCCGGGTGAACCTCCTGAACCTGGAGGGGATCTACGCGGCCTACGGGGCCCGGGCGGGCGATCGGTTGGTGCAGGAAGCAGCCCGGCTCTTCCGGGCGCACGTCCGCGGTACGGACATCGTGGCCCGGCTCGGTCGGGACCGGTTCGTCCTCCTGCTGGTCGGTGCCCCCCGGGAGCGGACCGGACAGGTGGCGGACCAGATCCTCCGAGCCGCCGCACACCTGCGGCTCCCGGAGCACCCGGATCTCCGGGTCACGGTCCGGGTGGGGTGGTCGGTGGCGGAGGGCGAGGAGGATCCGCTGGAGGTGGCGGAGCGCGCCCTCCAGGAGGCCGGGTGAAGGTCTCTACCGGGCCCGGCGGATTTCCTCCACCGCCTGGGGGTTCTCCAGGCTGGAGAGGTCTCCCGGATCCTGGCCCAGGTACGCAGCCCGGATCACCCGCCGCATGATCTTCGCGTTCCGGGTCTTCGGCAGGTCTCCCACGAACCGGATCTCCTCGGGCAAAAGCGCCTTCCCGAGTCGCTCCGCCACCGCCTTCCGCAGCCCCTCCCGTAGGGCGTCTGTGGGCTCATAGCCGGGCCGGAGGACCACGAAGCAGACCACGGCCTCGCCCTTAAGCGGGTGGGGGACCCCGATGGCTGCGGCCTCCGTCACGGCGGGGTGGGCGGTGAGGGCGGACTCCACCTCCGCGGGGCCCACCCGCTTTCCCGCTACCTTGATGGTGTCGTCGGACCGTCCCAGGATGTACCAGAATCCGTCCTCGTCCCGCACCGCCCAGTCCCCGTGCACCCACACCCCGGGCCACCGGGACCAGTAGGTCTCAAAGTAGCGTTGCGGGTCCCGCCAGAACCCCCGGGTGATCCCTGGCCAGGGCTTGGTGACCACCAGCTCCCCTACCTCTCCCGGGCCCACGGGACGGCCTTCGGGGTCGTAGATGTCCGCGGCGATCCCGAGGCAGGGCCCCGTGAACGCGCACGGCCGGCAGGGGTGGAGCACCGTCCCTGCCACGATCCCTCCCGAGACCTCGGTCCCGCCGGAGTAGTTGATGATGGGGCAACGCCCCCGGCCTACCTGGTGGAAATACCAGAGGTACGGCTCCGGGTTCCACGGCTCACCGGTGGAGCCCAGGACGCGCAGGGAGCCGAGATCCGCCCTTTGGACGGGCTCCTCGCCGTACCGCATGAGGGCCCGCACCGCGGTGGGCGCAAGTCCCAGGATCGTGACCCGGTGCCGGTCCACGAGCGCCCACAGCCGGCCCGGGTGGGGGTAATCTATGGCCCCTTCGTACAGCACCAGGGTGGCGCCTAGGGAAAGGATTCCGAACACTTCCCACGGCCCCATCATCCACCCCATGTCCGTGAGCCAGAACATCACGTCGTCTTCCTGCACATCGAAGTGGAAGGCCATGTCCTGGGCGGCCTTGATGGGAAAGCCCGCGTGCACGTGCACGGTCCCCTTGGGGCGGCCGGTGGTCCCGGAGGTGTAGATGATCATGAAGGGATCCTCGCTGTCCATGACCTCGGTGGGAGACTCTTCAGGCGCCCCGGAGACGGCCTCGTGCCACCACACGTCCCGGCCCGCCCGCCACCCCTCCGCCTCGCCGAGGCGCTGCACCACGAGCAGGTGCTGAACGCTGGGGCACCGCCGCGCGGCCTCGTCCGCGACCGGCAGCATCCGCACCCGCTGTCCCCGACGGTAGAAGCCGTCCGCGGTGACGATCACCCGCGCCTCGCAGTCCTGGATCCGGGCTCCCAGGGCCTCCGCGCCGAACCCGGAGAACACCGGGGTGAAGATGGCGCCGATCTTCGCGCAGGCCAGGGCCGCCACCGCCACCTCCGGGATCATGGGGAGATAGATGGCCACCCGGTCGCCCCGCCCGACGCCCAGCTGCCGCAGGGCCCAGGCCGCCCGGCACACCTCCGCGTAAAGCTCCCGGTAGGTGAGGGTCCGGACCTCACCGTCTTCCCCTTCCCACCGGACGGCGATCTTCCCCGCGAGGGGGCTAGACCGGTGCTTGTCCACGCAGTTGTGCACCAGGTTCAGCTTCCCGTCCACAAACCACCGGGGCCACTCGATTCCCCGGGAGGTATCCAGCACCTCCGTGTAGGGCTGGTACCACTCGATGCGCATCTCCGCCAGCGCCGCGTTCCAGAACCACGTCGTCTCCTCCACGCTCCGCCGGTACAGCTCCTCGTAGCTGGAGAACCCGTGGGCCTGCAGGAACCGGTACAAACGGCTGCGCTCCACCCTCTCCGGGGTGGGTCGCCACACGATCTCCCGTCCCAGCACGGAAGCCCCCAACCCGACCACCTCCCCTGAGGGTTTCCCCATCCCCGGGCGCTCTCCTCCTCGGCAGGAGGGCGGGGCGCTACCATGGATTCCGTGGAATCCCTGGAGGTTCTGGCGCAGGAGATCGTCCGGTGCCGGCGGTGCCCCCGCCTGGTGGACCACCGGGAGTCGGTGGCGCGGGATCGGCGCGCGCACGTGGGCTGGGCGTACTGGGCGAAGCCGGTCCCCGGTTTTGGGGATCCGCAGGCGCGGCTGCTGGTGGTGGGGCTTGCGCCCGCGGCCCACGGGGCCAACCGAACGGGCAGGATGTTCACCGGGGATCTCCCCAACGGGGCGTCCGTGTGGCTGGTCCGGGCCCTGTACCGGGCAGGGTTCGCGAATCAGCCCACGAGCCTCCACCGCGGAGACGGGCTGCGCCTCCTGGACGCCTACCTGACCGCGGCGGTGCGGTGCGCGCCGCCTCAGAACCGGCCACGATCAGAGGAGTTCGATGCCTGTTTTCCCTTTTTGGAGCGGGAGTTCCGGCTGCTGCCGCGGGTGCGGGTAGTGGTGGCGCTGGGGCGGGTCGCCCACGAGACCGTGCTGCGGCTGTACCGCCACTTCGGGGTTCCGCTTCCCCGACCCCGCCCCTCCTTCGCGCACGGCGCCCTCCACCGGTTCCCGGGGGAGATCCTGGGCCGGCCGGTGCCCGCGGTGCTGTGCACGTATCATCCCAGCCGGCAGAACACCAACACGGGCCGGCTCACGGAGCGGATGCTGGACGAGATCTTCGCCCAGGCCCGCGCCCTACTGGAAGAGGCGTGAGGGACGAGGACCTGATGCGCGAAGCCCTAAAGGAAGCCCGGCGGGCGGCCGCCTACGGGGAAGTGCCCGTGGGGTGCGTCGTGGCGTACCAGGGCCGGGTCATCGCCCGGGCCCACGACCGCCGGGAGAGCCTGGGGGATCCCACGGCCCACGCGGAGATCCTGGCGCTCCGGGCCGCGGCCCGGTTTGTGGGCTCGTGGCGGCTGGAGGGGTGCACGCTCGCGGTGACCGTGGAGCCGTGCGTCATGTGCGCGGGGGCCCTCGTCCTCGCCCGCGTCTCCCGCCTGGTCTACGGCGCGGCGAGCCCGAAGAGCGGCGCGGTGCGCAGCCTCTTCCGCGTCTGCGAGGATCCCCGCCTGAACCACCGGGTGGAGGTGGTTCCCGGGGTCCTGGCGGAAGAGGCATCCGCGCTGCTGCAGACATTCTTCAGCGGTCTGCGGGGACCCCGGTAACCCCTACCGCACGGTGATGGGGAAGGTGACCGCTTCTCCTCCAACCGCCCAAGGCGTGCGCACCAACTCCGAGGGGTAGCGCTGAAGCTGGAGAAACCGGCGCGCCGGGGTCTGAGCAGGGGGGGCGTCCGCGGGGAGGAGTTGGACGACCACGTCCGTATTGCGACCGAAGGTCTCGAACGCCATGACCTCTTCCTCAAGGCGCTCGAACGCCGGCGCCTCAGGCTGCGGGTCCGGTCCCACGAGGAGCCCCGCGGGGATCACCACGAGGCGCGCGCTCCCCCGAGGGAAGTCGGGAGGGACGGGGAGTTCGACGGTGCGCTCCTCCGGCGGTCCACCGGTGGGTCGGAGCCGAAGCCTCACCCGGAGGGTCTCCCCCGCGGCGACCGTGCGCTCCTGCGGCTCCGCGTCCACCAGGACCGCGGTACGGGCCGCCCGCGTCACCTTGACCTCCAGGCGCAGATCCACGGGCCGTACGGCGTCATCGGGGCGGAACACCAGGCGCAAGGCCCGTAGGACGTCAGGGAGCACCGCGGCCGGCGCGTTCGTGGAGCTGTAGACCACCTGCGTGCGCACCGCCTCCCGCGGCAGGCCAAGGCCGCGGGCGCGCAGGGTGATCTCCGCGGTCCCCTCTCCTCCCGCGTCCCAGCCCCGCTGGATGGCGCTGAGGACCACGGAGGGCACCAGGAGCCGGGCGAGATCCCGGCGGGACACCATCTGCATGCGCAGGGTGGAGGACCGCCCGGTCTCCGCATCCGTAGTCGTGACCTGTACGGAGAACACGGGAGGGATCGGGCCGATCTCTCCCCCGATGGCGGCCCGGCGGTCCTGGCGCACCACCCCGACTGGGGGCCCCAAGTCTCCCAACTTGAAGGGGAGGACGGTGCTGCGGACCACCGCGTGCACGTAGGCCGGGGTGAGGAGGTAGCGGGCCTCTCCCAGGCCGAGCAGGGGATGGCCGAAGGCCAGGAAGCGGCGGCCCTCCCGGTACGTGAGGGTTCCGATGGCGGCGACGGAGACATCCCCCCGGACGAGGGCTACCCCGATGGCACTCCCCGGCACGAGCGGTGCCTGGAAAGCGCGGGATTCCACCGGTACCTGGAGCGGGAGGAGGGGGTAAGGTTCCAGGGCTTGCCGCAGCATCTGGAAGGCCGGCCCCTCGATGCCCGAGACCAAAAGCGGCGTGGCCACGGGCGTCATGGCCGCCACCGGTCCACCCGCGTCGTTGATCTGCCTTGCCCGCACGGGATCCTCCAGCAGGACCACGGAGCGCACCGTGCGGCCCCGGATCCGCACGGGCTGGTCCAGGGCCATGGGCCCGCGGGGGAGAGAGTCCATCCGCAGCACGTCCAGCATGGCCTCGATGGGTGTGAACAGGCCGAGGTCGCTGTCAGGCCCTGCGGAGGCGTAGCCGTAGGAGAGGGCGCCCGCGATCCGGCCCTGGAGGTACATGGGGCTCCCACTCATCCCTGCGGCGATCCCTCCGGACCGACGGATGAGGGGGCCGGAGGCCCGGAACAGCACGAGGGGGAATCCGGGGCCTCGGGTCACCCCCAGCACCTCGAACGGGAACTCCTCCACCCGGATCCCCGATACCACCGTACGTCCCACTCCCCGCATCCCCGGCCGGATGCCCTCCAGGGGAAAGATCCCCGGTTCGTTGCGGGCTGCGACCGCCCCTCCCATCACGAGGACCACGAGCCCTGCCAGGATCCCACCTCGCACCACGTCATCCTCCCGAAACAGATCCATCATGGGCGACCTTTGCCTTCCCCGCAACCGATCTTTCCCTCGACCTGGTGGGGCCGGAGGGGAAAGGAAGACCCAACGGGGCCGGAGAAGAAATTTCAAAGAGGAGGGAGAGGACCATGCGGGCTACAGGGGGAGTGCGGATTGGGGGTGTTGTCCTCGCGGTGCTCCTGTTCGCGGGAACGGTGGTCTCCGGACCGACCGTGCGTCGGATCTCCATCGCCACGGGCGGGACCGGCGGGGTGTACTTCGTGTTGGGTGGGGGACTGGCCCGGCTCATCTCCCAGTACATCCCAGGTGTCCAGGCCACCGCGGAGGTGACCAGTGCCTCTGTGGACAACATGCGCCTCATCGGGGCCAAGCGGGCGGACATCGCCTTCACCCTCAACGACACCGCCTACGACGCATGGAAGGGGCTTGCGGACTTCCGGGGAAACCCCATCCCCATCCGGGTACTCGCGCCCCTCTACGACAACTACAACCACCTGGTGACCCTGGAGGGAACCGGGATCAGCGCGGTGGCGGACCTGCGGGGCAAGCGGGTCTCCGTGGGTTCTCCGGGGAGCGGCACGGAGGTCACGGCCCTGCGCATCCTCCGGGCCGCGGGCCTCGATCCCGACCGGGACATCCGCAAGGAGCGGCTGGGCGTAGCGCCTAGCGCGGACGCCCTGCGGGATCGGAAGATCGACGCCTTCTTCTGGAGCGGAGGCCTGCCCACCCCCGCGGTGCTGGACCTTGCCAGTTCCCCGGGGATCCGGGTGCGGCTCGTGCCCCTGGACTCGGTCCTCGAGGCCCTGCAGAAGGAGTACGGCCCGTTGTACGCCCGCGGCGTGATCTCCCGCATCGCCTACCCGGGGATGGAGCGGGACGTACCCACGGTGATCGTGGCGAACCTCCTGGTGGTGCATAAGGACTTTCCCGAGGACCTCGCCTACGAGATCACCAAGCTCCTCTTCGAACGCAAGCGGGAGCTCGAGACGGTGCACGCGGAAGCGAAGAACATCAGCCTGCTGCGGATCGCGGGACGCACGCCCATCCCCTTCCATCCCGGAGCCATCCGCTACTACCGGGAGCGGAACGTTCGTGGGTTCTGAACCGCTTATCGGGGAAGGGTGGAGCCGGTGGCAGCCTCCCGGAGGGCCCGGACCGTAGCCTCCGGATCCTTGCCCGGTCCGAACACCGCGGAGGCCGCCACCAGGATCGTGGCCCCCGCCTCCACCAGGGCCCGGGCGTTCCCCGGATGTACCCCGCCGTCCACCTCGATGTCCGTAGAGAGCCCTCGGGCCTCCACCAGAGCCCGCAGCCGGCGCACCTTTTCCAGGCTCGCGGGAAGAAAAGCCTGACCGGAGAATCCCGGGTTCACGCTCATCACCAGCACCAGGTCCACCTCCGGAAGGATCTCCTCCAACACCCAGAGGGGGGTTGCGGGGTTCAGGGCCACCCCCGCCCGCAGGCCCAGCTCCCGAATCCGGCTGACCGTCCGGTGCAGGTGGGGGCACGCCTCCACGTGGACCGTGAGCCCCCATGCCCCCGCCTCCCGGAACGCCTCCAGGAACCGGTCGGAATCCGCCAGCATGAGGTGCACGTCTAGGGGGAGGTGCGTGTGTCGGTGGAGGGCTTCCACCACGAGCGGCCCCACGGTGAGGTTGGGGGCGAAGTGACCGTCCATCACGTCCACATGGAGCAGGTCCGCGCCGCCCGCCTCCGCGCGGCGCACCTCCTCCCCCAGCCGCCAGAAGTCCGCGGCGATGATGGAGGGCGCGATCCGGACCACCCGCCACCTCCAGAGCACCTGAGGCTTCTGCGCCCTGGGCTTTGCTGCGCGCGCCGCGAGCAGTGTACCATAAGTTCCAGTTTTCCGTGGCGTGGGTGGTGGTCTGCGTTCACGACGTGTGTCCCTCACAGCAGGAGGGCGTGCGCTGGCTTTTGAATGCCCTGGACGACTTGGGCGCCTTCCCCCGGGTGCTCCTGGTGGTCCCCCACGAAGGGTGGAGTGCGCCGCTTGTGGACCACCCAGGCTTGGTCCGGCTGCTGCGGGAGGAGTGTGAGAGAGGCTGTGAGGTAGTGCTGCACGGTTATACTCACCGCGTCGCGGGCGCGCTGCGGGGCGATGTCCTCACCCGGTGGCGGGGGCGGTATTTCGCTCCCCGGGACGCGGAGTTCGCAAGCCTCCCGGAGGCGGAGATGGAAGCCCGGATCCAGCGGGGACGCGAGGTGCTGGCAAGCCTCGGGATCCCGGTACAGGGGTTCTGCCCCCCGGGGTGGCTCGGGGCGCGGGAGCTTCCGGGAGTGCTGCGGCGCCTGGGCTTCCGGTACCTCCTGGGGATGAGCACCTTGCTGGAGGTCCAGACGGGCCGACGGCGGTTCCTCCCCTGGTTCGGGCACATGGGCACGGGAGGGACGCACGAGGCCCTGGTGGGGCTCGGGTGCTGGGTGGGGCTTGCGCTCGCCCGGTTGGGAGTTCCCTGCGTCACGGCCTTCTTCCACCCCCAGGACGCCCCTCGTTCGCCCTCGGCGCGCATCCGGCTCGAGCAGCTGGCCCGCCTCCTGCGCGGGCGACGCCCCACCACGTACGGAGCCTTCCTCGATGCCTGAGGTGGAGTTCTCCATCGTGATCCCGGCGCGGGACGAGGAGGCCTACATTCGGGGAGCGCTCCGATCCGTGTTGGAACAGCGTTACCCCCTCGACCGGGTAGAGGTGGTGGTGGTGGATAACGGGTCCCGGGATCGCACCGCGGAGGTGGTGTCCGGGTTCTCGGGGGAGCACCCGGACCTCCGCCTGCGGCTCATCCGGGAACCCACCCCCGGCCGGGCCCGGGCGAAGAACCTGGGGGTGGCCGCGGCGCAGGGCCGGTGGGTGGTCTTCCTCGATGCGGACTCCCGCATGAGCCCCGACCTTCTGGACGCCATCGCCCGCCGCACCGCGTCCGGAGAGCAGGCGGGCAGCATCACGGTGCTCGCGGACTCGGAGGACCCTGTGGATCAGGGTTTTTTCGCCCTCCTGGAGTTCGGGAAGCGCCTGTTCGGCATCCGGGCCCAGATGTTCTACTGCGCCCGCGACCTGTTCAACCACTTCGGGATGCTCGATGCGCAGCTGCAGATCGCGGAGGACCTGGAGTTCCTCCAGCGGCTGCGGCGGGGCGGAATCCAGGTCGGGCACGTGGTAGAGGCGGCCATCTACACCTCTCCACGCCGGCTGCGGGCCCTCCCCCTGCGCCTGGGCGTGCTGGTGGTGTTCTTCCGGTGGGCCCTGGCCCACGTGGGGATCGGCCGGCGGTGGCCCTACTGAGCGGACGCATCAGGCCGGATCTGTCCGCGGATCCGGGCCACGAGCTGAGCGATGGTGAACGGGCGGGAGAGCACTTCCAACCCCAACCGTCGTGCCCGCTCCTGCTCCACCGCGCCCCCGAGGGCCAGGAGGGGAGCCTGGGCCTCCTCCCGCAGGCGGAGGATCGCCTCGTCCGGCTCCCCCAGGGCCACGAGGTCCAGCACCACCAGCCCGGGGCGGAGCCCGTGGTGGAGGAGCAGGCGGCCATGCCGGATGGTGGGGACTGCGGCCACCCCGTACCCTTCTTCCCCGAGCTGCGCGAGCAGCAGCGACCGCAGCCTCCGATCCGGCACGATGAGGAGGAGGTCCACACCCCCAGGATACGGGGAATCGTGGACGGAAGGTGCGGGCTTCGGGAGGATAGATCGGGAAGCTCCAGTCGGTTCAGGAGGGAGTTCGGTGGAGACCCCCGGACGTGCGTTGCTGAAATCCCCCCTCATCTACAGCGAGGCCTGCCTGCGCTATGACTTCGGCGGAGGACATCCCCTCAACAGCCGACGCCTCCAGCTCACCGTGGACCTCCTCCGGGACCTGGGAGTTCTGGAGGAAACGGACATCCTCCCACCGCGGCAGGCCACGGAGGAGGAGCTCCGGACCGTGCACGACGCGGACTACATCGCCGCGGTGCGGGCCCTGAGTGCGGAGCCCACGCGGCCCGTCCTGGGCCGCATGTTCGGGTTCGGTCCGGGGGACAACCCACCGTTCGCCGGGATGCACGAGGCGGCGGCCACCATCGTGGGTGGAGCCCTGGTGGCCGCGGAGGGGATCTTTACAGGACGCTTCCCGCACGCCTTTCATCCCTCCGGAGGACTGCACCACGCCCTGCGGGCCCAGGCGAGCGGGTTCTGCATCTACAACGACGTGGCCGTGGCGTGCGAGTTCTTCCGGCGTCGGGGCTGGCGGGTGCTGTACGTGGATGGAGATGCCCACCACGGGGACGGGGTGCAGGCCATCTTCTACGAGGACCCGGAGGTCCTCACCCTCTCCCTGCACGAGAGCGGGGAGTACCTCTTCCCCGGCACGGGGTTCTTAAGCGAGACGGGTCGAGGTCCGGGAACGGGGTACGCGGTGAACGTGCCGCTCCTGCCCGGCACGGACGATCTCTCCTGGATCGAGTGCTTCGAGCTGGTGGTGCCAGAGGTGGCCCGGGCGTTCCGGCCCGACGTGATCGTCAGCCAGCACGGGTGCGACACGCACCGGCTGGATCCCCTCACGGATCTCCGCTGCACCACCCACACCGTGGAGCACTTCGCCCGGAGGATGCACGAACTCGCCCATGCGCTCGCTGGGGGCCGGTGGCTCGCCACGGGTGGGGGCGGCTACGACATCTGGCGGGTGGTCCCCCGGGCATGGAGCCTGGTGTACGCCGTGGTCTCCCACCAGGAGATCCCGGAGGAGGTTCCCCCTTCCTGGATCTCCCGCTGGCAACCGGAATCCCCCGCGGAGCTCCCCAGGCGCATGCGGGACGAGCCCTCCCGGGATGCGCCGGCGAGCCTCCGGAGGAAAAACCGGGAGACCGCTCAGCGGGCCCGGGACCAGGCCCTGGCGGCGTTGGGGGGATGAAGATGCGGCCGGTGCTCTGGTTGGAGGATACGGAGGCGGGGTGGGCAGCCTTCCGGTACGCCCGGGAGCTCGCGGCCCTTCGCGGGGTGGGGCTCGTGGTGGTGTGCCCGCGAGGGCTCGCGGACCGCGTGCGGTCCGAGGCGGAGGCCGCAGGGGTGAAGGTAGAGGTGCGGGTTCCCCCGGAAGCGGAAGGAGTAGTGAGCCTGCTGCGGGCTGCGGAGGAAGAGGGCGGGGAGATCGTGGTGGCCGCCCACCGTACGCCCACGGGGAAGGTGGTGCTGGGAGACCGGGTCACCACGGTGCTGCTGAACGCGCCCGGCCCCGTAGTGGTCTTCAAGCCTCCGCGGAAGGTGGGCGGGTGAGCCTCCGGGAGGATGCCGTTCTGGAACGGTTTTCGGACCGGAAGGGCCGTGCCATCACCCTGCGGAGCGGGGGCCCGGGCTGGGCGGAGGCCCTCTACGGGATGTATCGGACGTACGACCCGTCCCAGCAGGCTCAGGGCATCCCGCCCCTGCACCCCGTGCGGCTGCGGGAGTGGTTGCGGTCTCTGCTGGAGGAGGGCATCAACCTCCTGGCGGTCCACGGGGATCGGGTGGTGGGGCATGCGGTGCTGATGCCGGACCAGCTGGGCTCGTACGAGCTCGCCATCTTCGTGCACCAGGACTTCCAGGGTGCGGGAGTGGGGAGCCGGCTGCTCCAGGCGCTGATCGTCCATGCCCGGGAGCGCGGAGTGAAGGAGATCTGGCTCAGCGTGGAAGCGTGGAACCACCGGGCCATCCGGCTCTACCGCAAGGCCGGGTTCGGGAAGGTGGAAGGGGGCAAGTGGGAGCAGATCTGGGGGCTGCGGCTCGCAGACGTCTCACACCAGGGGCGGCCGTAACAGGAGGTCCCGGGTCCTGGCCGCGGCCTCCCGGAATGCGGGGTGGGGGAGATCCGCGAGTTGGTTGGCGATCTCCGCCGCCTGGAGGAGGATGCGTTGCAGATCCCCCTCCTGCGCGTCCAGGTGTGCGGCCAGGGCTCTGAACGCCACACCCCGTACCCAAAGGACCGCGGCGGTGGCCCGCCGGTCCGCGGGCGGTGGCAGCAGCCGCCGTCGGATCCGATCCCACTCCGGTCGGAATTCCTCCACGAAGGAGTCCGGCTGCAGTCCTGCCTCGGCTTCCCGGTCTGCGATCTCCCGGACCAGGACCCGCAACGGCCCTAGCCCCATCTCCTCCCCGCGCCGGGGTGCCTGCTCGCCGCTGAGGGCTGCGGCGTAGGCCGAGAGCCGCTCTTCCTCTAGGGGCAACAGGCCCCGCCGCACCAGCTCCGCGAGCACCAGGCTCCGGGGGTGGCGGATGAGGGCTGCCCAGGCACCGTCCGGGGTGAGCCGGAGATCCTCATCCAGGTAGCCGAAGGACTGCAGCACCCGGGCGCGTCGCAGGAACTCCTCCCGGAGCCCGCCCTCCATCTCCCGGAGGGTGTGCTCCAGCTCCCTGCGGCGGCGCTCCCGGCGGCGCAGCTGCCCTAGGGATCGAGCAGGGCCGGTCGGCAGCTGATCTAGCAGGCGGCGCAGCCGGGCGATCTCCTTCCTGCGCTGGTAGGCCGCGAGGGACCGGTCCAGCTCCGCGAGGGCCTCCTCCAGGGTGCGCCACCGGAGGAGGTTGAGGATGGAGGCGTAGCCGGGGGTGAAGGCGGACCGGATGGGCTCGGGTTCCGCGGAGAGCAGGGCTTCCCCGTCCGCGAGCTCCCCGGGCCGGGTGGCGGGGAGCACCACGAACCCCAGGGTATCCCGACCCCTGCGGCCTGCCCTGCCCGCCATTTGGTGGAACTCCGTGGCGGAGAGCCCCACGGGGCCTTCGGGGCTGCTGCGCACCAGGGTGGTGAGGAGGACGGTGCGGGCGGGCACGTCCAGGCCCGCGGCCAAGGTCGTGGTGGCGCACACCGCGCGCACGAGTCCCCGCTCCAGGAAGTCCTCCACCACCATCCGCCAGGCGGTAAGGTGGCCCGCGTGGTGGGCGGCTACCCCGGCGCGCAGGAGGCTGCGACGCTGCGGGTGATCCCGGAGATACGGGAACTCCTCCTCCCACACCGCCCACGCGGATCTCCGTTCCTCCTCCCCCGGGGCTTGGGCGGTGGCGAGCTCCCGCACCGCCTCGTCGCACTGCCGACGGGTGGGGAAGAAGAGGATGGCTGGCAGCAGCTGCGCCTCTTCCAGGGACCGGACCACCCGTCGGACCCAGTCCGGGGTCCGATCCAGCCGGGCCATGCGGTGGGCCAGCTCCAGGGGCAACAGCCGGCCTAGGCCGTCCGCGGCGATGGCGACGAGGGGTACGGGCCGGTGCTGCTCCTCCACGATGGTGGGCCTCCGACCCCGGACCTCCCGCATCCAGTCCGCGAGTTCTTGGAGGTTGGGGAGGGTGGCGGAGAGGAGGAGGAGGGTGGTGGTGGGGGGTGCGTACAGGAGGATCTCTTCCCACGCGGTGCCCCGCTCCGGATCGCTCAGGTAGTGGGCCTCGTCCAGCACCACCAAGTCCGGCCGGATGGCCCCCTCGTAGAGGGCGTTTCGGAGGATTTCCGTGGTAGCCACGATCACGGGAGCTTGCGGGTGGATGCGGCGCTCCCCCGTGAGCAGGCCGACCTGTTCGGTCCCGTACAGATCGCGGAACCGCCGGTACTTCTGGTTGGAGAGGGCCTTGAGGGGCGTGGTGTACCAGGCGGTGCGGCCCTTCCCGAGTCCGTCCCGGATGGCCTCCTCCGCGATCCAGGTCTTGCCGCTCCCGGTCGGCGCTTCCACCAGCACGTCTCCCGTCTTCAGGGCTTCCAGGGCCCGGAGCTGGAACTCCGAAGGGGTGAAGGGCTGCGGCGGGGGACTCCCCACCTTCCGGAGGAGGGGCTGCAAGGAGGGGTGCACACCGGATGTTCGCGTCCGCGTCCGCATCCCTTTCATGATACGCGTGGGTAATCTAATAGCGGGATGCCGGCGAACCTGACTCCGGAGTACTTGGCCGCGGAGCAGCGGTTCCGGGAGGCCTCGAGTCCTCAAGAGAAGCTGGAGGCCCTCGAGGAGATGCTGCGCACCGTCCCCAAGCACAAGGGGACGGAGAAACTCCAGGCAGACATCAAGCGCCGCATCGCCCGGCTCCGACAAGAGATGCAGGCCCGCCGGGGGGCTTCCCGCACCCAGCCCTTCTACCACGTGGAGCGGGAGGGCGCGGGACAGGTGGTGGTGATCGGGCCCCCGAACGCGGGCAAGTCGAGCCTGGTGGCGGCCCTCACCAACGCCCAGCCCGAGATCGCCCCCTATCCCATCTCCACCCGAGCACCGGTCCCGGGCATGATGCGGTTCGAGGACGTCCAGATCCAACTGGTGGATACTCCGCCCGTCTGCCCGGAGATGGACGAGGGATGGCTGTATGCCCTCATCCGGGCTGCGGATGCGGCCCTCTTCGTGCTGGACTGCAGCGACGACGGCATCCTCTACCTGGAGGACGCGCTGCGCCTGCTCCCTGCGGGCCGGGTGTTCCTGGAGCGGGAGGACGCGCGCATCGAGGACGATCCCTCCCTCCCCCGGGGGGCCCGCAAGCGCACCCTGGTGGTGGCCAACAAGTGGGACCTCCCTCGGGCGGAGGAGAACCTCCGAGTGCTGATGGAGCTGGTGGGCGATCGCCTGCCCGGCTCCCCAGTCCCCGTCTCCGCGGTCACCGGGTACGGCCTCCAGCAGCTGCCGGGCCGGGTCTTCCGGATGCTGGACGTGATCCGGGTCTACAGCAAACCCCCGGGCCGCAAACCGGACCTCTCCGTTCCCTTCGTGCTCCCCCGGGGCGCCCGGGTCCTGGACGCCGCGGAGGCCATCCACAAGGAGCTCGCGGAGCAGCTGAAGTACGCCCGGCTGTGGGGTCGGACCTCCCAGGGGCAGATGGTCAGCCGGGATCACCTCCTGGAGGACGGGGACATCCTGGAACTGCACAGCTAGCTTTCTTTAAGAAACGGCACGAAAATTGCTAAACCTAGTGGACTGCGTGGGCATGCTCTGGAAGAAGCCCATTCCGCAGCGGCGCGCAGAGGAGCTCCGCGACCAGTTGGATCTCCTGTGGGATCTCGTGCCCGTCCCCCTCCTCCACGTGGGGCCGGACGGGAGGATCTTGAGGGCGAACGAGGCGGCCGGCCGCCTGGTGGGCCTCCGACCCTCTTCCCTGGTAGGGTTTCCGCTCCGGGACCTCCTGGAGCGGGGTTCCGAATCCCTGCGGCTCCTACGGGGTCCCCTTCCCCTGCACACCCGCAGGGGGCGTCTCCGCCGGATCGGCGGAGAGGTGGTGGAGGTGGAGGTCCGGGGGAGGAGGGCGGCGGACGGCTCCGCGTACCTGGTCCTCTCGGAGCTTACGGGGAGCCCCGTGCGCCCGCCGGTGGAGTGGATCCGGGGGGCCATCGCGGACCTGCCCGTGGCGGTCGGGGTCTACGACCCGGAGGGCAACGCGGTAGTCACCAACCCCGCCTGGCATCGGCTGTTCGGGCTTCCGCAGGAGCAGGCGCCCGAGCATTTGCTGTGGGACAGCCCGGTCTTCGGTCCAGCAGATCGGGCTCTTCTGGAGGCGGCCTTGCGGGGGCACGTGGTGCGCCTTCCCCCTCGGGAATGGACTCCGCCCGACGGGAGCGCCCCCCGGGTGGTGGAGCTGGTCCTCGCCCCCCTTCGGGATCCCCGGGGGACCCTGCATCACGTCGCGGCCTTCGCCTACGACGTCACGAGCCGTTGGCGGATCGAGGAGAGCCTGCGGGAGTCCGAGGCCCGGTATCGGGTCCTCATCGAGGGGTCTCCGGATGCCATGTTCTTGCTGGAGGACGGTCTGTTCCGGTTCGTGAACCGCCCCTTTGTCCACCTGTTCGGCGTCTCCTCCGTGGAGGCGGTGCACCGGATCGGTCTGCTGGCCCTGTGCGTGGAGGAGGATCGGCCCCGGTTGGCCGAGTACCTCGCGGATCGCCTGGCACAGAGGGGCCGCGAGGAGGCGGTGGTGTTTCGGGGCAGGCGGTCGGACGGAAGTGTGCTCACGTGCGAGCTGCGGGCGAACCGGGTTCTCCTGGAGGGAAAGCCCATCCTGATGGGGATCCTCCGGGACATTACCCATGAGCGCCGCATGGAGCAGGCCCTCCGGTTCCAGGCGGAGCTCTTGGAGTGCGTGCACGACGCCATCATCGCCACGGACTGGGAGGGCCGGGTCCTGTACTGCAACCGGGCCTGTGAGGTGCTGTACGGGTGGCGGGCGGAGGGAGTGGTGGGCCGCCGGCTCCAGGACCTGCTCCGGCCGGAAGGGCGTCCCTTCGATCTCGACCGCATCCGAGCCGTCCTTCAGCGGGTGGGCCGGTGGCGGGGGGAGCTGCAGCACCGTCGGGAGGACGGGCAGCTGCTCTGGCTGTCGGCCACCCTGTCCGTGAACCGGAATGAGGCCGGGGAACTGGTGGGGATCGTGGGCGTGTACCGGGACGTGACGGAGCAGAAGCGCCTGGAAGAGCAGCTGATCCAGGCCCAGAAGATGGAGAGCCTGGGGACGCTGGCGGGCGGGATCGCCCACGACTTCAACAACATCTTGGGGTCCATCATCGGCTACCTCGGTCTCGTCAAGGAGGATCTCCCTCCGGAGGGCACCCTTCGCCAGTACTTCGAGGTGGTGGAACGCAGTGCCCTCCGCGCGAGCGAGCTCACGCGGCAGCTGCTGGGATTCGCCCGCCGGGGGAAGTTCACGGTCCAGCGGGTGCAGCTCAAGACCCTGTGCGAGGAGGTGCTGAGCCTGTTCCGGAGCACCCTCCACGACCGGATCGAGGTGCGGACCCGCTTCCCGGAGGACTTGCCCGAGGTGGAGGGAGACCCCGCGCAGTTGCAGCAGGTGGTCCTGAACCTGTGCATGAACGCCAAGGACGCCATGCCCCAGGGCGGCATCCTGACCCTGGAGCTCGGGGAGACCCTCGCGGGCGATCCTACCTCTCAGGGGCCTCCGGACCTCCGGCGCTACGTGGTGCTCACCGTCCGGGACACCGGGGTGGGCATGGACGAGTACGTGAAGAGCCGGGTCTTCGAGCCCTTCTTCACCACCAAGGAGCCCGGGAAGGGTACGGGGCTCGGCATGGCTATGGTTTACGGGATCGTGCGCAACCACGGCGGGTTCGTGGACCTCCACAGCGAGGTGGGCAAGGGAACTACGGTCCAGGTGTACCTGCCCGTGCCGGTGGAATCGCAACCTCAACCTGAGGAGGAGGTAGCAACGGGCGTGGCGGAAGGATCCGGAGAACTCATCCTCGTGGTGGACGACGAGGAGCCCCTCTGCAACCTGCTCCGGGAGGTCCTCACCCGCCGGGGCTATCGGGTCCTGGTCGCCCGCAGCGGCGAGGAGGCCATTGACCTCTACCAGCAGTGGCGGGAGGAGGTGGACCTCGTGATCCTGGACATGGTCATGCCCGGGATGAGCGGGTCGGAGGTCTTCGAGGCCCTCCTCCGCCTCAACCCCCGGACCCGCGTTCTGCTCAGCAGCGGCTACACCCAGGAAGGGGCGGCGGGGGAGCTCCTGCGGAAGGGAGCCCGGGGCTTCCTGCAGAAGCCCTACTTGATCACGGAGCTCACCGCCAAGGTGCGGGAGGTCCTGGAGCAGAAGGACGCGTGAACCCGGAGGGATCCTTGCCCACGTCCGGACCCGGGCGGGGCTGCCACCCCGGAGTTCACGGGAGAACTCATCCGCCGGGTTCAGCAGGTTCGCCCAGATCCGGGAGAAGGTCTCCCCCTCCCTCGGCTGGTGCCTGCGACTCCCGCGCGCTTCTGGGGGCGGGGACTTCGGGCGGGAGGTAGGCTTCAGACCGTGCATGAGGCAGAACTGCGGGCACCAGCTCCCCGAAGATCACCTGGAGGGCTGCCGCCACGGGGATGGAGAGCAGGACCCCCACGATCCCCATGAGGGCCCCACCGACGAGCACCGCGAAGATGGCCAGGATGGGCGAAAGCCCTACCGCCCGGCTCATCACCCGCGGGACGAGGAGGTTCTGCTCGATCTGCTGGGCCAGGACGTAAAGGACGATCACCGCCACCAGCTTCCACGTGGGCTGGAACAGGGCCACGATCACCGCGGGAATGGCACCCAAGAACGGCCCCACCACCGGGATGAGCTCCGTGAGCCCCGCCACCAGGCCCAGGAGAAACGGGTAGGGGATTCCGATGAGGATGAGCCCCACGGTGTCGATGGCGAAGATGGAGAGGGCCAACACGAAGGTGCCCCGGAGCCACCCGCTGAACTTCTGGGCGATGCGATCCAGGACCAGCTCCACGAGCGGCCTCCGCTCCACGGGCCAGAGGCGCAAAAACCCCCGCTTCAGCCGGGGCCCCTCGATGAGCATGTAGATCACGATCACGAGGACCGTGGTCACGGTAAACAGCCCGCTGACGAACCGACCGAAGACCTGGGCCGCGGTGCCGAAGTACTGGGCGAAGTTCTGGAGTTCCTGGGGGAGCTGGCTGAGCCACCGGCTCACGTCGGGCACCCACGGGAACCGTGCGCGCAGTTGCAAAAACCACCGCTCCGCCTCCTGGACGTACTCCGGGAGATGCGCCACCAAGGCGCTGGATTGCTGTACCACGGGCGTGAGGAGGATGGTAAGCATGAGCATCAGGGCCGCGAGGATGAGCACCACCACGAGGAAGAGGGCGAAGCCCTTGCCGAGAGGGCGGCCGCCCGGAAGTCGGGCCCGCTCCAGGACCCCCACCGTGGGCGCGATGCCCGCGGCCAGGATGGCGGAGATGAGGAAGAGCACGAGGATGTCCGCGAGGCGCACGGCCAGCCACAGCACCCCGTAGGTGGTGAACACCACCAGGGTGACGATGAGGGCGTGGACGGCGACTTCGGTTCGCTGCATGCGGCCCCTTTGACAGGATACGGGATTCCGGCCTATGATCCTCGTGGCAGTTTGCGTTCCGCGGTAGCTCAACGGTAGAGCGCCCGGCTGTTAACCGGGGGGTTGCAGGTTCGAATCCTGCCCGCGGAGCCACCTTCTCCGGACCCCCAGGGCGGCACGGATCTTGCTTACCCAGGCCTGGAGAGCCACCTGGGAGAAGAGTCCGGAATGCGCACCCGGCTCGGTGAGATCCTCCTGCAGGCCAACCTCGTCACCCCGGAGCAACTGGAGGAGGCCGTGCGTCTTCAACGGCAGACGGGGCTGCGGATCGGTGCAGCCCTCATCCAGTTGGGGTATGCCACGGAGGACGACGTTGCGTGGGCGCTCGCGACCCAGCTGCAGATCCCATACGTCCACGCTTCCTCGGAGATGGTGGACCCTGCGGCCGTCCAGCTCCTGCCCCCTCACCTGATGGAGCGGTTCGAGGTCTTCCCCCTCCTCGTCTCCGGGGACGAGTTGACCCTGGTGATGGGGGACCCCACGGATGCGGAGGCCATCGCGGAGGTGGAGCGTGCCACGGGGCTGCGGGTGACCCCCGCGGTGGACCTCTCCAGCAACATCCGCCGGCTCATCCGGACGTTCGCCCGGGGCCGCAGGTTCAGGGGAACCCCGGAGCTGGCGGAGATCCGGTTCCACCTGGGCGTGGCCGCGCAGGCCGGGGCCCACGAGGTCTACTTCGAGCCGTCCGGTTCTGGGGTTTGGGTCCGGTACCGTACCGTGACGGGACTGGTGGAGAGCCGGAGCCCCCGGGTGGACCCTGGGGTACTCGCCCGGCTGGCGGAGGATCCCGGTCCCCTCCGCTTTCGGATCTCCCTCGCGGATCACGCGGTGACCGCGATCCTCCGATCCTTCCCGGCGTCCGGTGGTCACGCGCTTGTGGGAGTCCTGGAACCGGAGACCGTTCCCACCCTGGCCGCTATGGACCTTGATCCTGGGGTCAGGGACGGTCTGGAGGAGATCCTGCGAAGCGGCGGGCTCCTGGTGGTGGGTTCTCCGGATGACCTCTTCCGCCGCCGGCTCCTGCGGGCGTTGGCCCAGCAGGCCGCCCGGAACCCCGGCACCCGGACCGTTGCCGCGGGCCTGCGGCCTCCTGGGCCGATCAAGAGCGTCCTGGCGGTGGAATCCCTGGAAGCCCTCGCGGAGACCCACGCGGAGTACCTGATCGCGGATGCGGGCCGGGACCTGGAGGCCGCGGGCCGGCTGTGCCGGGCCCTGAGGCCGGGCTGTACCCTCGTGCTAGGCCTCCCGTACCTGCGGGTGAGCTGGGCCCTGGAGGGATTGCGCCCCTTGGGCCGCCTCCTCCTGGAGCGGTTCTTCGCGGGCGCGCTGTGCGGGATGCCGGTTCCGGCCCTCTGCGGCTGCGCTGAGGCCCACGGTTCTCCGCCCGAGTGGCCCGGCGCATCCCCTCCGGCCCGGTGGGCCTCCGCGGTGGGCTGCGAGCGGTGCCGGAGCACGGGATACGAAGGGCAGGTCCCCATCTACGAGTGGTACCGGGCCGGTCCAGAACTTGCCGAGATGCTTCGGGCCCCGATCCATGCGATCCCTGATCTTCTGGCCCCGGCCCTTTCCCCCTCCCTCGAGGCCTGTGCTCGGGCCGCGGTGGAGCGCCTGCGGGCGGACCCCCAGGCGGTGGCGCCCCTCGTGCGGGCCCGCGCGTGAGGAGGAGCCCGTGGACATCACGGATCTTTTGATCCTCGCCCGGGAACGGGATGCCTCGGACCTGCACCTCACGGTGGGGAGCCCCCCTCGGCTCCGGCTGCGGGGGGAGCTGATGGAGGTGGATGGGTGGCCCCCCCTCACCCGCGAGGAACTCCACGCCATGCTCTACGAAATCCTCACGGATGCCCAGAAGGCCCAGTTCGAGGAGCACCTGGACCTGGACTTCGCCATGGAGCTGCAGAACCTCGGCCGGTTCCGGGTCAACATCTTCCACCAGCGTACGGGCGAGGGGGCGGCCTTCCGCGTGATCCCCTCCCGGATCCGATCCCTGGAGGAGCTCGGCCTCCCCCCGGTCCTGCGGGAGCTCGCCCTGCGGGAGCACGGGCTCATCCTGGTCACCGGCCCCGCGGGGTGTGGGAAGAGCACGACCCTGGCGGCCATGGTGGACCTCATCAACCAAACCCGCCGGGTCCACATCATCACCATCGAGGATCCCATCGAGTTCGTCCACCCGCACAAGAAGGCCCTCATCAACCAGCGGGAGGTGGGCGTGCACGCGAAGTCCTTCAGCGCAGCCCTGCGGGCTGCGCTGCGGGAGGATCCGGACGTGATCCTGGTGGGCGAGATGCGGGATCTGGAGACCATCGCCCTGGCCCTCACCGCGGCGGAGACCGGGCACCTGGTGCTGGCCACCCTGCACACCAGCAGCGCGGCCCAGACCATCAACCGGGTCATTGACGTCTTCCCCAGCCACCAGCAGGAGCAGATCCGGGTGCAGCTGGCGGAGACCCTGGTGGCGGTCGTCGCCCAGATCCTCCTGCCCACCGCGGACGGCCTCAGTCGGGTCCCCGCGGTGGAGGTGATGGTAGCGACCCCTGCGGTCCGGAACCTCATCCGGGAGAGCAAGGTGCACCAGATCCCCTCCGTGGTCCAGACGGGCCTCAAGGACGGGATGCAGAGCATGGACCAGAGCCTGCGGCACTTGGTGAAGACGGGGAAGATCACGCCCGAGGTGGCCGTACGGTGGGCCACGGAAAAGCAGGCCTTCGCCCGGCCGGGCCTGGGCGCGGCTCCTCCTGCTCAGAGCGCCTGGAAGTAGTGGGAGGCGGCCATGCACGTGCACGACCTCCTCCGGGAGATGGTGGAGCGGGACGCCAGCGACCTCTACGTGAAGGTGGGCTCTCCGCCCACCTTCCGGGTCCATGGGGAGCTGCAGACGGGCTCCTGGGACCGGGTGACTCCGGAGGTGAGCCGGACGCTCGCGGATCAGCTGCTGGACGACGAGCAGCGCCGGCAGCTCCGCACGGAGCAGAACGTGGACCTGGCCTACAGCTTCCCCGGCGTGGGACGGTTCCGGGTGAACGTCTACCAGCAGCGGGGTTCCATCGCCTTCGTGGCGCGCCGGGTGCGGACGGACATCCCTTCCTTCGACCAGCTGGGGCTCCCGGAGATCCTCGCGGACCTGGTCATGCGTCCGAGGGGGCTCGTGTTCGTCACCGGTCCGACGGGCTCCGGGAAGACCACCACCCTCGCGGCCATGATCGACTACCGGAACACCCACGCCTCCGGCCACATCATCACCATCGAGGATCCCATCGAGTTCCTTCACCCGGACAAGCGCAGCCTCGTGAGCCAACGGGAGGTGGCTACGGACACCCCCAGCTTCCACCACGCCCTGCGGGGCGCTCTGCGCCAGGCCCCGGACGTCCTCCTCATCGGCGAGATGCGGGACCGGGAGTCCGCGGATGCCGCTCTGTACTTCGCGGAGACCGGGCATCTGGTGCTCAGCACCCTGCACTCCATCAACGCGGCTCAGGCCCTGGAGCGCCTGCTGGCCTTCTTCCCCGCGGATCATGCCCAGGAGGTCCTGCACCGCGTCTCCCTCACCCTGGAGGGCATCGTCTCCCAGCGCCTGGTGCCCCGGTCGGATGGGCAGGGCCGGGTGGTGGCGGTGGAGGTCCTGGTGGCCACCCCCCGCATCCGGGACCTCATCCGGCGCGGGGATCTCGCAGGGATCAAGGCGGCCATCCAGGCGGGGAGCGGGGAGGGGATGCAGACCTTCGATCAGGCCCTCTATGCCCTCTACCAGAAGGGCCTCATCTCCCTGGAAGACGCCCTCCGGGCCGCGGACTCCCCCAACGACCTGCGCCTGCGCATCCGGGGCCTGGCATAGGGTCCGCGTGGGATTCACCCAAAAATTTTTTGCCCCGAACCCAGAAGGGGCGGCTCTAGGTCAATAAGTGTGGTGGGGAGAGGAGCAGAGCCAAGGGGACGAGGCCTAGGAGCATCTTCCGCACATACGTGTGGCGGTTCCGGAACCCGTAGCTGAGGCGTTTCAGGAGCTTGATCTTAGTGTGGATGCCCTCGGTGTAGGCGCTGGTGACGCGGTGCTGGTGGTAGCTCCAGAGCTCGTCCTTCCAGGATCGGAGGGTACGGCCCCAGCGGACCAGCTCGGCGTCCTCGGCGTGCTGGAGAAAGAACAGCAAGCGATCCAGGAGGGTGTGAGCCTGGGCGGGGGTAGGGGCACGGTAGAAGGCCCGCAGCTGCTCTTTGGCCCAGTGGAACTGGGCGAGGGTCGGGTACTGACGGTAGAGGGCTCGGAGGGTCTCCGCCTGCTTGGGGGTCAGCTCCTCCTGGTTTTTCAGCAGGGGCCAGCGGGGGATCTTGCGCCGACAGAGCTCCTGCTCGACCCGTCGGGCCTCGTCCACCCGGCGGTTGGCATCCTGGATCACGTGGAAGGGGTCAGCCACCACGCTGGCGTGTGGGAAGACGCGCCGGACCAGCTTGCGCCAGCTGTCTTTGAGGTCCACGCACACCGCCCGAACCCGGCGCTTGGCAGAGTCGGGCCAGTCCCGGAAGAAGCCCTCCACAGTCCGCACACGGTCGTCCGGCAGCAGGGCCACCACCTGCCTTCGAGGGCTTACGACAGTGACCGTGACCGCCATGTCCTGGTGACGGAAGCTGTGCTCGTCCAGGCTCAACGTCACCTCTGGTACCGCGGGAAGGACGGCGGAGACATCGGGTTGGGGCCTCACCCGACGCAGGACCAGACGCCGGAGGGTCCCGACCCCGACCCCCAGGTGGTAGGCCGTGCTCCGAAAGCTACGTCCCGCCAGCTGCTTAAGGAGCACCCCCTCAGCGTAGTCCGTGGTGCGCCCCCAGGGCCGGATCCCCGGGAAAGCCTCCGTGAACACTTTGCCACACGACCCGCAGCGGAACCGCCGGGGCCGGACCCGCAGGTAGACCGGCCGGTGCCCACTCCATGTGTGCAGCACCCGCCTCCACCGCCGGGCCCGGTCATGGACCCGTCGCGTCCGGGCCCCGCAGACCGGGCACCGGGCCTCCTTCCGAGGCCTTTGTAGCAAGTCATCACGCAGGGAAAGGAGGTGCTGGTGGCGTAATGACCACCAAGGGGTGCTCCCGAAAATCCACTAACCTCGGGACACCCTCAGATCGAGCGTCGCCTGAGCAACTTGGTTTGCAACGTTGCGAAGGGAAGGCTAAAGGGGTCCAGCCATGGATGAACGTGGCGTACGAGGTGATAAAGGAAAGACCTGCTGGTTCTCGCTCTTGCGCATACTCGTAGGTGCAATCGTTCTCGTCGCACTCCTACCACAGGGGCAGATGTCAGCGCAGAGGGGTCAACAGGTCGTCAACGTTCCGTTTGTGGCAAAGCCGCCGACCATCGACGGCACCCTGGAGGAGGGCGAGTGGACTCAAGCCGCGCGTCTCCAACTCAAGGCCAGGCAGGGAGACGCCAACTGCATCTTCTATCTTGCAAACGACGCCGGGAGACTGTACATAGCCGTGGATGCAGTAGATGATCGAACGCATTCATCTCTCCGAGGTCCGGGTCGGTTCGACAACATGGCCGCCTGGTTCCGCAGCAACGGCACATGGGTAGGCTTCTGGCTGTATGGTGACAGCACTCTTCGCACGGAGCGGCTTCCCAACTTCGCCAGATATCCAAGCGGTGCATTTGGGCGTGCCAAAGGGCCTCCTGAAGTCTCGCACATGATCTTCGAGCTCTCGATTCCCCTTCAAGAGCTCGGGATCACTCCTGGGGAATCCGTACGCGCTGGCTTGCACTATTGGGACAGCTATCCACCAGGCCCGAGCTTTTGGTGGCCTCCGAACGTCGGTGTCGTCCTGCCGGAGCGCTCTGCCAAGCTCG